>ENA-UOJG01003331-UOJG01003331.1-human-gut-metagenome-genome-assembly--contig:-C47-NODE-3331-length-11582-cov-18.876811_pt1 | contig 11582 bp, 10 predicted proteins | sample MGYA00242340_ERZ723887 | MGnify/ENA metagenome assembly ERZ723887 | reverse complement strand
CGCTGTCGCAGGTGCCGGGGGAGCCGATGCCGATGCTGGCGCAGTCGGCGGCGATGAGGCCCGCCTTCTCCAGCACCATCTCCACGGCGCGGCACATGTCGGCCACCATCTCCTCCGCCGGGCGGAAGGCTCCGGTGGGGACGCTGGCCTCGGCAATGATGTTGTGGCGGTCGTCCACCACGCCCACGGCGATGTTGGTGCCGCCCAGGTCGATACCGATACGATACATGGCGTTTTCCTCCCGCTTACAGCTGCATGGCCACGGTGACGGCGCAGCCATTGTGCATGATATAATCCAGCGCCACGCCCTCCGGCAGGGCAAGGCGGCTCAGCGCCAGCAGAGGGCCCTTGCCCGTCAGCTTGAACAGGGCCTCCTTGGCGGTCCAGCACTCCCAGAACCGCTGGAAGCATCCGGCGTCGCCGTAGCGGATATAGGCCATCTCCGCCTCGGAGCAGGCGCGGCGCATGAACTTCTCCTCCGCGCTGCGAATGATCTCCACGTCCACGCCCAGCACCTTCTCTCCCACAGCCACCACCACATAGGGGCCGCTGTGGCTGACGCTGACATAGAAGGGGTCGCCCTCCACACAGGGCTTGCCGTTGTCGTCCCAGCGCAGGGGCGCGCTCTCCGCCGTGGTGCTCAGGCGTCCGGCCACGGCATTGCGCAGCAGCACCTCACCGGCGGCGCTGCGCTTGCGGTCGTCCTCGTTGGGGAGATCCTTCACACGGGCGCGGCGGGCTGCGTCCATCATGGACAGGGCGGCGTCATAGGCCGCGGCGTCCATCTCCTTGATACTGTACCAGAAAAGCTCCATATGACTACCTCCGACGATATCATAATATTATTGATAATGAGTATACCACATACGCCGCGCCGTTTCCACTCTTTTTGTGTTGCTTTTTGGCGAATCTTGCGGTACACTGAAGCTGTGTCTGTAAGGAGGAACGAGTATGGTTTCCATCATTGAAGTGACCACAAAGCGCCAGCTGCGGCAGTTTGTGGAATACCCCAACATTTTATATAAAGACGTGCCACAGTTCGTCCCCGCCACCTTTGACGACGACATGAGCGACTGGAACAAAAAGAAAAACCCCGCCTTTGAATACTGCGAGGCCCGCTGCTGGATGGCCATGCGCAATGGCGAGATGGTGGGCCGCATCGGCGCCATTCTCAGCCACAAGGCCAACGAGAAGTGGCACACCAACCGCATGCGCTTCACGCAGGTGGACTTTATCGACGATGAGCAGGTGGCCAACGCCCTGTTCACCACGGTGGAGCGCTGGGCCAGAGAGAAGGGCTGCGACGAGGTGCACGGCCCCCTGGGCTTTACCGACCTGGACCGGGAGGGCATGCTGGTGGAGGGCTTTGACCGGCGCAGCTGCTTCTTCACCTATTATAACCACCCCTACTACATCGACCACCTGACCCGGCTGGGCTATGTGAAGGACGTGGACTGGGTGGAGAATCTCATTCAGGTGCCCACCGACGAGAAGATCATCGAGCGATGGCGCAAGCTGTCGGAGTTTGTGGAAAAGCGCTGCAACCTGCATGTGTTCCGGCCCCGGACGCGGCTGGACTATTTCGGCCTGATCCCCCGGTTCTTCCAGCTGGTGAACACCTGCTACGCGCCGCTGTACGGCACGGTGGAGCTGACGGATAAGCAGATCAAGCGGTACAGCGGCAAGTTCGCGCCGCTGGTGAACCCCAATCTGGCCTTCTTCATCATGGATGAGCACGAGGACATGGTGGCCATGGGCGTGGCCGCGCCCTCCATTGCCGAGGCGCTGAAAAAGAGCCGGGGCAAGTATTTCCCCACCGGCTGGGTCGATCTGCTGAAGGCCTTCCGGAAGAACGACACCATCGACCTGCTGCTGATCGCCGTGCGGCCCGATTACCAAAAGAAGGGCGTCAACGCCATGATCCTGTATCACGCCATGCAGGGCTGCTTCAAGCTGGGTATCAAGGAGGCCGAGACCGGCCCCATGCTGGAGACCAACGAGAAGGTGCAGTCCCAGTGGATGGATTTTGACATCGAGCAGCACAAGCGCCGCCGCTGCTTTATCAAGAAGCTGAAATAATATGCAGAATTATAAATTTACCATCGCCTATGACGGCACGCGGTTTTTCGGCTGGGAGCGCCAGCCGGACCGGGAGACCATTCAGGGCAAAATAGAGGCGGTGCTGACCCGCCTTGCGGGCCAGCCGGTGGAGATCATCGGCGCAGGCCGCACCGATGCGGGCGTTCACGCCCGGGCCATGGTGGCCAACGCCCAGCTGGACGTGAAGGAGTCTCCGGAGGAGATCCGGGACTACTGCAACCGCTATCTGCCGGACGCCATCGCCGTGCGGGAGGTGAAGCCCTGTGCGCCGCGGTTCCACGCCCGGTACAACGCCCTGGGCAAGACCTATCGCTATACGGTGTTCGTGGGAGAGGTCAAGCCCATCTTCGACAGAAAGTATGTGACCATGCTGCCCTATGTCCCCGATGTGGAGCGGATGCGGCAGGCCGCCGCCTATCTGACGGGTGAGCACGATTTTGCCGCCTTCTGCGGCAATCCCCGCATGAAAAAGTCCACCGTCCGCACGGTGGACACCATCGACATCCAGCAGCGGAAGGATCGCATCACCTTCACCTTCCACGGCAACGGCTTTTTGCAGAACATGGTGCGTATTCTGGTAGGCACTCTGCTGGAGGTGGGCCGGGGCTTCTGGGCGCCGGAGCAGGTGCAGGCCATTCTGGAGAGCCGCGACCGCAAGCAGGCCGGCCCCACCGCCCCGCCGGAGGGTTTGTGTCTGATGAAGGTGGATTATTAAGACTACTGGCATGAAATCTGGCGATTTCATTGCCGACAAAAATGAGCGGCGGCCTGTGGTCAGGCTGCCCTACAAAGTGAGCACCGGTAGAATTTCACAGGGCGGGGTGTGGTACACCCCGCCGCTTTTTTTGACCGTGCCGCGCAGCGGCACACATTAATTTTTCACTTTTCTCTCTTATCTTTTCACTGAATAACAATAACGCCGCCCACTTGGGCGGCGTTATTGTTATTACATGTTGTGGATATCGTTCAACAGCTCGTCCAGCGACATATTGCTGACATTTTTGTCAGCGGCTGCGGCGGGATCGGCAGCCTCCGCCGCCTGACGGGCGGCTTCCGCGGCTTCGGCCTGTGCGGCGGCCTCTGCGGCCTGACGCTGGGCCAGCTCCTGCTGCATCTTGCCGGACAGATCCTCCACGAAGGGACTGGTCAGCGTGTCGTCGGACACCTTGCGCGGCGCAGGCTGCGCGGCGGGACGCTGTGCCGGACGGGAAGCCGCCTGCTGCACCGGACGCTGCGGTGTTACCGGCTCCTGCGGCTGTCTGGTCGTGCGCGGCTCGCTGCGGTCAGGCCGGGGCGGCTGGGGCGGCGTGTTATCGTCGTCTCCATCGTCACCGTCATCATATCCGCCGTTGTGGCCGATGCGGCCCAGCAGGAAGCCCACCAGCAGCAGGATGATGACCAGCAGCGCCGCACCGATGATAAGAGCGGTGGTGGTGGCCATCTCGCCGATCAGGGGCAGCGTCACCGTCATGGGGACGGAGTAGGTGGGCGGCTCGGGCGGGATGTCGGGGTCAACGATCTCCATAGTGGGGATGATGCCCTCATACTTCGGCATGCGGTACACATGCACGGTGTAGGTCTTGGCGGTAACGCCGTCCTCTGCCGTGCAGGTGACGGTCATCACGGTGTCGCCCTCCTTGGTCAACTGGGCGCTGGACTCGGTGACGTTCAGGGCCTTCTCGTCCTTTGCCACGCCGGACAGGGTGGCAGTCTTGGTCTCATAGGGGACATAGGCCACATATTCCGTTACTGCGCCGGAGAAGGCGGGACTGAGTGTGCCAACGTCCAGCGTCAGCTCCTTCAGCATGGCGTCGGTGCTGGGCTTGTAGTTGGGATCCTGCTGGCGCGTTACGGAGATGGTGTAATTCTTCTTGGCGCCGGTGGCGGCGGTGCAGGTAACGGTCACCGTATTGGTGCCCACCACCAGCGTATTGCCGCTGACAGAGACCTTGGAGGAGCCCTCCGCCGCCTTATAGCTGAGATTCAGGGACTCCACCGCATAGGGCACGGTGGCCGTATAATAGGTGGTATTTTTGCTGAAGGCCGGGCTCAGCGTGGCGTTGGAGCAGGAGAGGGAGCTGAGGTCGCAGTTGCTGCTGAGCGGCGCGTCCACCTTGCCGCTCCATGCGGCGGAGCCGACGTTGGACTCGTTGTTGCCGTCGGTCACGGTGATGTCCTTGAAGCTGGCGCTCAGGGCCGTTCCCGCCGCCAGATCGCTCTTGACCCGGAAGGTCACGGACAGCACATTGGTGCTGGAGTTAATGGGATTGGACACGTCGTACAGCAGGAAGCTGTCGCCGTTGACCACCATGGTCCAGCCGCTGATCTGCTGATCGTAGTTGGTGAACTCCAGCACGCTGCTGTCATAGCTCAGCGTGGCGTTCACACCCATGATGCCGCTGCCGGAAACGCTGAGCTTCAGCGTCACGGTGCTGCCGGCCTGCACAGTGCCGCTGCCACTGAGCGCGGCGGAGGCAGCCTCGGCCCGCTGCGGAAGCAATATGAGCAGCAGCGCCAGCATCAAAACCAGCGTCTTGATGATACGATTGTTTTTCATGATGCAGCCTTCCTCCTGTGTCAGCCGATTTTATCGATGCTGTCCTTGCCCACCACGATGCGGGCGGCCTTGACCACGTCGGTCACAGTGATCTTATCGTCCAGATTGATGTCCGCTGCCAGCTCATAGACGCCCTCCAGCGACTTCTTGCCCACCACATGGGACTGGATGGCCACCACGTCGGTAATGGTGATGCGGCCGTCGCCGTTGGTGTCGCCCAGTACCACCAGCGCGAAGGTATTGCCCTTGGCCTTCAGTGTCATGCCGGTGCAGATATTGCCGCTGGTGACCTGCGTCTTGCCGCTGTAAACGGCGGCGGTGCTGTCACCGTTCAGCAGCTCCGCCACGGAGGTGCCGGGGATCACCGCCAGCGCGTATTCCACGCTGGGATCGTCGGGATCCTTGATCTCGTTGAGCGGAACGGCGTCATACAGCGGTGCAAAGGTCACGTCCGCATCGCCCATGACGGTCACACCGGCGGTGAAGCCCTCCCAGCCCTTGAAGGTATAGGAATACTTGCTGTCAGGCGATTTGACCGGCGGGATGGCAGGCGCCGCGATCAGCTCGCCTGCGGCGGCGGTGCCGCTGTAATAGCGCTTGCCGGAGGCGTCAAGGAAGGTGTAGGTATGTACGCCGGCATAGCGGGCGTACAGCGTCAGGTTGGCGGCACGCACCGGCGTGGAGGCGAGGATCTGCTCGCCCTCGGCGGTGAACCAGCCGAGGAACTGGGCGCCCTGACGGCTGGCAGTGGGCAGCTCGCCGTATACCACGTTATCCAGCGTAACGCGCTTGGAGCTATTGCCGTTGATGGAGCCGCCCTGCGCGTCGAAGGTGACGAGGAAGGATTCATCGTTGATGTTGGAGCCGTCGTTGGGCTTGACGGTGAAGGTGGAACGGGCCAGCTCCACCGTCTGGCCGTTGGCGGCGGCGGTCAGCACAAAGGTGTAGGTGCCTGCGCCCAGCGCACTGTATGCCACGGAGTCATCCAGCTTTTTCAGGTCATAGGACGTGGCGTTGGGGGACACCGTCCGGTTGATGGCGGCGCTGCCGCTGCCGGTGAGGATGGAGATATTCAGAGAGGTGATGGCAGAGGAGCAGGAGACAACGCCCCGCACGGGGAAGGAGGAGCGGCCCGCGATCAGCACGCTGTCCTCCGTGGGATAGATCACACCGGAGGTGATCCACTCCGCCGCGCTGGCGGTCAGGGATGCGAACTGCCACGCGGCGGGGTTCTCCGCCGCCATCAGCAGCTTATTGTCCTGTGCGCTGAGATATGTACCCGTACCCTTGTTTTTCAGCAGATAGCCGCTGCCGCCCTGCTCCAGCTCCCACAGCTGGGAGGCCGCCACAGAGGGCGCGGTCAGCTTCACCGCCGCGCCGTCGGCGCTGAGACGCAGCGTCTTATCACCCACCTGCATATTGAGGGTGTAGAAGCCGCCGGCGTAGTAGTTCAGGGTAAAGGTCTGGGACGCGCCCTCCGCGCCGGTGGCGTTCAGGGTAACGGCGCCGTTGGTGCCGTCCACCGCCAGCAGCTGGTTCTGGCTGTACAGCAGCCGGTAGCTGCCGTCCGCCTTCAGGGCATTGGCGTAGCCGTTGTTCATCAGCATCACCAGCGCGTCGGCAGGCTCGTTGACGGCCAGACGGCGGTAAACGCCCATCTGCACATCGCCGGAGCAGCCGAAGAAGTACCGCAGGATCAGACCGGCGGTGCCGTACTTGTTGGCGGTATCGCCGGACATGGCGGGGCCGGTGCGGCCGTTCTCCTGCCGCAGACCGTCCGCCGTCACCAGACGGCTGCACTCGTCATAGATTGCCTGGATCAGCTGTGCCTCCGGCTGGTTGGCAAAGCCGCCCAGCTTGTTGAAGGCCTTCACGATCAGGGAGCAGGCATCGGAAGCGCCATGCTGCACGGCGCGGCTCCAGAACACATTTTTCAGCGCCACGGAGTAATTGTCGATATTGAAGGTGGGGACCGTCGTCTTGACGCGGTTCACCACATTTTCATAAATGGTCTCCTTGGTATAGTCGTACTGGGCGCTGGCAAAGGTGTCGCCGTAAAGGGAGGCCACCGTCGTCCACGCGGCGTCAAAGTACGCGCCGTAGCCGTCGGAGATATAGTGATAGGCGCTGTCCAGCCGCTCGCCGATATCCCGGTAGACGCTGCCGGAGGGAAAGTTGTTCTTGCACCATTCGGCAAAGGCGTGAGGCGTTCCGGCCTTGCTGGCGAACATATACATGCCGTAGGACTTTCCGCCGGCGTCGCCGCTCACGGTGGAGATCATACCGGGGCTGCGGGCGTTGCCGGTCTCATAAAAGCGGCTCAGGTCGTCCAGACTGGCATTGTTCCACTGCATGGCGGTGTCCGCCATGGTATGGATCAGCAGACCACCGGCCACCAGACCGACCACCATCGCCACGCTCAGCAACAGGGCGATGCCCCTTCGTAATAGCTTCATACTGTGTTCCTCGCTCTCCATCAGAATACGCAGACATGCAAACGCAGGGGAGACAAAATGCCTCTCCACCGATTTACATAATACTATTCAAAGCAAGTATAGCATCCGGAAGCGGGCTTGTCTACTGAAAAAGCGAAAAAAACACAAAAAATTGAGGGATTTTGTCGGGTAACTACCACATTTAGCGGACAATGACGGCCCACGAGGCCTCTCTGCCGCATATCCCGCCGCTTGCCGAAAAATTATGTAAACCGTGCAATGAAAAAAGGGCGGTCATATGACCGCCCTTTCTTCATTATCAGCAGGGTTACCGTGCGGCTTCCGCCCAGTGGTTATCCACCAGCTTGTCGAAGTCCACCCACTCCGCCTCCGTCAGCTCGCCCGCCTGCGTCATGACGGTCTCCAGCCGCTCCAGCGACGCCTGCTCCATGGTCAGGGGCATGTTCCACGCGCCGATCTCACGGTGGCGGGCGGTGACGGCCTCCAGCGTGTCAAGGCTGGTATCGGGGAACTGGCCGATAATGGCCTCCGCCACCTCCCGGTCGGTGTGGGAATCCACCCAGTCCAGCGCCTTGGCCACGGCGCGGCAGAAGGCGGCGATCACGTCGTCATGCTGGGCCGTGTAGCTCTGGGAGGCGAAATAGGCGGTGTAGGGGATGCGGCCGCTCTCCGCGCCGATGGAGCAGAGGATATACCCCTCACCGGAGGTGACCACCTGCGTGGCGGCAGGCTCGAACAGCGTCACATAGTCGCCCTGCCCGCCGGTGAAGGCCCCGGCCATCATGTTGAACTGCACGCTGGTGTCCACGATCACGTCCACCTGCGGCTCAAGGCCGTGCTGGCGCAGGACGTATTCCAGCGTCATCTCCGGCACGCCGCCCTTGCGGCCGCCGATGATGGTCTTGCCCCGGAGGTCCTCCCAGTCGAAGGGATCGTCCGTGCGGCCCATGAGGAACGCGCCGTCGCAGGCCGTCAGCTGGGCGAACACCACGGGATAGTCGTCCTTGCCCTGATTGTAAATGTAGACGCAGCTCTCCGGCCCGGCAAGGCCGATGTCGCTCTGTCCCGACACCACGGCGGTCATGACCTTGTCGGCGCCGCCGCCGTTGGTCAGCTCGATGGCAAGGCCCTCCTCCTCAAAGAAGCCCAGCTCCATAGCCACATACTGCGGCGCGTAGAACACGGAGTGGGTCACCTCGTTGAGCCGGACGGTGGTCAGCTCCTTCTCCGTCTGCCCGGCGCCGCAGCCGCAGAGCAGCGGCAGCAGCGTCAGGGCGGCAAGAATTGGCGCGAAGATCTTTTTCATGCTTTTACCCCCAATAAACGATACAGTATTTTTTCCACCCACAGCACCAGCCGGTACATGATCACCGCGGCCGCCAGAAGCAGCAGCACGCTGGTCATCACCAGATCCATGTTGAACACCTGCGAGCCGTAGACGATCAGGTAGCCCAGACCGGCGCGTGAGACAAGGAACTCGCCCATGATGACGCCCACCCATGAAAGGCCCACATTGACCTTCAGGGTGTTCAGCAGCGTGGCGTAGTTGGCGGGAAACACCAGCATCCGCAGTGTCTGCCAGCGGCTGGCCCCCATAGCGGCCATCAGCCGCAGCTTCTGGGCGTCCGTGGCGCGGAAGCCCTCGTACATGTTCAATATGGTGACGATCAGCGAGATGGCCAGCGTCATGACGATGATGGCCCCGGTGCCCGCGCCCATCCACACGATGAAGATGGGCCCCAGTGCCGTTTTCGGCAGGGCGTTGAGCACCACCAGATACGGGTCCAGTACCCGGCTGAGGGTAGGCCACCACCACATGGCCACGGCGATCAGCGTACCGGCGGCGGTACCCAGCAGGAATCCCACCGCCGTCTCCCAGCAGGAGGTGCCCACATGCACCAGCACGTCGCCGCCCCGGCACAGGTTGACGAAGGTGGCGGCAATGCGGCTGGGACAGCTGACCAGAAAGCCGTCGCTGAGCCCCACGCGGCAGCTGAACTCCCAGAAGGCGAAAAAGCCTACCAGCAGGGATATCTGCCAGATGCGCACCCGCCGGGTCTGCCGCCGCAGCGCCAGCAGATACCGCGCCCGCTTGGGCGACAGAGCCTCATTCATGCAGCTCCAGCTCCTTCCATATGGCGTCGAAGTAACAGGGGAAGGCCGGATTCTCCCGCCGCTGCATGGGTGCCAGCGGCCGCAGCTCCCCCATGTCGAACACCGCCTTCACCACGGCGGGCCGCCGGGACAGCACCACCACCCGGTCCGACATGCTGACGGCCTCGGAGATATCGTGGGTCACCAGCAGGGCGGTCTTGCCCTCGCCGCGGATAATGCGCCAGATGTCGCCGGACACCGCCAGCCGGGTCTGATAGTCCAGCGCGGAAAAAGGTTCATCCAGCAGCAGGATATCCGGGCCTGTGGCCAGCGTGCGGATCAGGGCACACCGCTGGCGCATGCCGCCGGAGAGCTGGTCGGGCCGCTTGGCGGCGAACTCCGCCAGTCCGTAGCGCTCCAGCAGCGCGTCCACATGGGCCCGGTGCTCCCCGTCCCGGTCGCGGCGGATCTCCAGTCCCAGCAGCACGTTGTCCCGGATGGTGCGCCATTCAAACAGCTGATCCCGCTGGGGCATGAAGCCTACATGGCCGCTGGCCCCGGACACCGGTGCGCCGCACAGCGTCACCGTGCCGCCGTCCAGCGTCTCCAGGCCCGCCAGCGCCCCCAGCAATGTGGATTTTCCGCAGCCGGACGGCCCGACGATGCTGACGAACTCCCCCTCCGCCACGTCGAAGGAGACGCGCCGCAGCGCCTCCACCTCACCGTTGCGGGCCTGATACGTCAGGGCGGCGTCCCGGATCGAAATGATTTGGTTCATATGCGCCTCCCTTTTGCGTGTTGAACGCTTTGCGGGAGAAAACGTTTCTCCCTGCATCAGTATATTGAGGGGCCGCCCCGTTGGTTACTCGTTGACATTTTCACGACTGTGGTGTACCATGGACGTACAGTATAAAAAGGAGGATGTTCCCATGAAGAAGATCATTTCCACCACCAATGCTCCCGCCGCCATCGGCCCCTATTCTCAGGCCATCGACTGCGGTAATTTCCTTGTCACCTCCGGTCAGGTGCCCTTCGATCCCGCCACCGGCGAGTTCGTCCCCGGCGGCATCACCGAGCAGACCCGTCAGGTACTGACCAACATCAAGGCTATCCTGACCGAGGCCGGCCTGACCATGGACAACGTGGTCAAGACTACCGTGTTCCTGCAGAACATGGGCGACTTCGCCGCCATGAACGCCGTGTACGCCGAGTTCTTTACCGAGGGTCAGTATCCCGCCCGCTCCGCCGTGGAGGTGGGTGCGCTGCCCAAGGGCGCTCTGGTGGAGATCGAGACCATCTGCGTCAAGTAAGCTTTTTGTTCGACCCGCAACGCCTCCGGTGCTTTTCACCGGAGGCGTTGTTCATCAAATCCGTCAGGAGGTTCGTTTATGCAGGTCTTATACGCCTTGGAATCCATCCGCACGCCGTTTCTGGACACCGTCTTTTCCCTGATCACCCATCTGGGCGAGGAGCTGGTGTTCATGGTGACGGCGCTGTTCGTGTTCTGGTGTGTCAGCAAGAAGGAGGGGTACTATCTGCTGGCGGTAGGCTTTGCCGGAACGGTGCTGAACCAGTTTCTGAAGCTGCTGTGCCGTATTCCCCGTCCGTGGGTGCTGGACAGCAATTTCACCATCGTGGAGAGCGCCCGCGCACAGGCCACCGGCTATTCCTTCCCCAGCGGCCATACCCAGAACGCCGTGGGTACCTTCGGCGGCATTGCCCGGTTCACCCGCCGCAAATGGGTACGGGTGGTGTGCATCGTCATCGCGGTGCTGGTGCCCTTCTCCCGGATGTATCTGGGCGTCCACACGCCGCTGGATGTGGGCGTAGCCGCCGTGACGGCGGTGGTGCTGCTGTTCGTGCTGTACCCCGTTATGGAGCACAGCGACATCCGCCACGGCGTCATGGCCGCGGTGATCGGCGGGATGCTGGCACTGGCGGCGGGATATCTGCTGTTCGTGTCGCTGTACCAGTTCCCCGCCGACGTGGACGCGGACAATCTGGCCCACGGCGTGGAGAACGCATGGAAGCTGATGGGGGCCACGGTGGGCCTTCTGGCGGCGTGGTGGCTGGACATGAAGTTCATCAACTTCGACACCCGGGCCGTGTGGTATGTGCAGCTCATCAAGCTGGTGGGCGGCCTTCTTCTGATCGTGGCCATCCGGGCCGCGCTGAAGGCGCCGCTGGCGGCGCTGCTGGGTGCGGGGCCGGGCGGCGCGGTACGGTACGCCGTCATGGTGCTGTTTGCCGGGGCGGTATGGCCCATGACCTTCGCGCCCTTGTGTCACGCGCTGGAAAAGCGCGTCTACTAAGCAAGTGCTTATGTATATACACAGGTGTCTAGACGGCCGGCAACACGCAAGACGCAAGGCCCC
>ENA-UOJG01003329-UOJG01003329.1-human-gut-metagenome-genome-assembly--contig:-C47-NODE-3329-length-11588-cov-5.927772_pt1 | contig 11588 bp, 9 predicted proteins | sample MGYA00242340_ERZ723887 | MGnify/ENA metagenome assembly ERZ723887 | reverse complement strand
TCATCAAAAGAAGAAGCCAAGGAATACGTGATTTGAATGTTTCAAAAATGCCGATTTTAAGATATGGCTTTTCCGTTGTACGCACCATGGCGTTCATCTTGTGGATATCCTCTGTGTTCTCCTCCTGCAATACGTCGATAGCGTCATCGAATGTGATAATTCCGACAAGCCTTTCTTCCATATCAACAACAGGGAGCGCAAGAAAATTATATTTGTCAAAAAGATTAGCGGCAATTTCCTTGTCGTCATGAGTGTTTACGAAAATGATATTCGTTTCCATAAAATCCTCAATTTTATCGTCGTAATTGTGCAAAAGAAGCTCTTTAACAGTAGTTACGCCGATAAGATGACGAGATGCGTCTGTAACATAACAGGTGTAAATCGTTTCTTTGTCAACACCCGTTCGCCTGATGCGCTTAAAAGCGTCTTCAACGGTGCTGTCACGCTTAAGGTCAACAAATTCCGGTGTCATAATCGAACCGGCACTGTCTTCGGGATATTTAAGAAGCGTATTTATGGATTTACGAGTTTGCGAATCTGTATTTTTAAGAATTCTTTTAACAACCGTCGCAGGCATTTCCTCAATAATATCAACGGTATCATCAAGGTAAAGCTCGTCGATAACCTCTTTAAGCTCCGTATCTGAAAAGGCGGTAATAAGCGCTTCCTGCATATCTCCGTCAAGCTCAACAAAGGTTTCTGCCGCCTCCTCTTTGGGCAAAAGCCTGAATAAAAGAAGCATCTGTTCCTTTGGCAATTCATCAAATATTGCAGCTATATCGGTAGGGTTGATTTCAATGAGAATGTTTTTGATTTTATGAAATTCTTTTTTTGCGAAAAGTTCAGAGATTTCATGCGCTGTTTCTTCATTGTTAAGTTCTTCAATATCCATATCATCATCTCGCTTCCATAAATCTTTTAGTCAATACGATAAAACGGCTTTTCGTTTTCGTCATAAGCTTTGATAAGCTTCTTTCTTGTAAAAAGATACAGCAAAGTTATTATCAAAACACCGATTAAAACAGCACATGCACATACAAGAAAATCTGTTTTCTGATAAAATTTTTGATTGGTTACATAAACTGCATAGCCGTTTTGGCTTATTTCTTTTTCTATTTCGCTTGTTGTTTTATCAATACGCTTGATTTGTATGGTGTATTCCTTTTTGTCATCTGCACATGTGCAGCTTACGGTGATTTCAGGCTCTTGCTTTGTGCCAAGCGTTAAATTGATTTTATTGGCTTTTGCATTTTCACTTTTTGGCGTAGGCGTGATAACTAATTGCGTTAAATCACTCGGAATATAAAGAGTGTATTTTGTTTTGCTGCCGTCAAATTTAGGGTCAAGCACGCCACAGCTTACTTCAATGCTTTTTAAAACTGCATCTTCACCGGACTTTGCAAATGCAGTTGCGGGTATAAAACTTGATATAAAACTCATTGCAAGTAAAATTAAGAGAAATTTGCCAAGCGCTTTTTTCATAATTTTCACCTTATATTGCATTAGTTTGTGCTTTGAATAATGTAGTTTGTAATCTTCTTATTGTCGAGTATTTTCTTTACCTTTTGTGCATTGTTTGTTGAAATATAATACATTTTACCCTTTGATGATTTCTTGCTGATTTTTTTATCAATCTGCTTTTCAAGCGAACTGCTATTTTGCGTTGTTACCTCGCTTGTAGAGCTTTCCTCAGTTGAATAAACAGGTTGACCGTCGTTGCCGTAAACAATGTCGCCGTCCTCGTCTGTAAGCGGTATTCTTGCCTTGGTGGTCGCTGTGGTTTCAACCTCTTTTGTAGGATAAACAGGTTGACCGTCGTTTCCGTAAATAATATCTCCGTCTTCGTCCGTCAGCGGCTCACGTTTTTTTGAAGTGGAAACAGTGCCATCGTCGCCGATTGTTTCGTTTGAATCGCCGTATCCGCTTGTGAATTCCTCATTGTCAAATGATGAAGTGGTATTATAAACAGTATCGCCGTTTTCATCTGTAACAGGCTCGTCTGATATACTGTCGTCATTAATTGTTACATCAATAGCTTCAATGAATTTTATATCTTGACCGAATTCGGCATATAACTTTTTGGCAAGAGCGGCAAAGCCGTCATTATAGTCGCCGCTTATATCACCCGGAAGCTTTGTATTATCAAGCAAAAATACATTAATACCCATAGCCTTTGTTTCTTCGATAATACTTTTGATATAGTTATATGTTGTGCTATTGTTGGGGTCTAAATATGCGTTGCCGTTTGCGTCTTTGTAAACACTTTTGCCGCTTTTTATTGCGCTGTCAAGGTCAGAAAGGGCAACGATATTATCCTTGTAACACGAAATTCTGCCGATAGGGATAATGTCTGCCTGATTAAGTTTTGCAACAGATTTTTCAAGCTGGGCGGCAGGCGAGGAAATAGCACCATAAGCCCTTATTGTTGCAAGCTTGCTGTTATATCCTATTGTGCCGTCGTCACGCTTTAAATCAAATGTGACGGAGGAATATGCTTCATCTTCCGCACTTTTGATAACAGAGTCGAGCATAACGGAATTGTCAAGCGAAATTGACTGAACGCTCATACCCTTGAGCATAAGATTAACGTTGCTGAAGCTTACACTTTCGCCTGTGTTTGCCTCGGTTTCAGGCATGGCGTTACGGTCAATGTAAAGGTCCATTGCGCTGTAACCTACGCTGATAATAAGAAAGCATGCGATAACTATTGCAATGTTTTTGAAAAGTTTAGCCGTTTTTTCCTTAGCCGCACGCTTTTTCTTTGGTTTTGGACGCTTGGAATCAAACTTATCGCTTCCGCTTCCGGCATCAATATATTTGTCCGCAAAGCTTATTTTACGCCCTGTTTCCTTTTCAGTCCATTTGCTATTCCGTTTTTTGTTGTTATAAAAACGCTTTTTCTTCATAAATTAAAACCACTGCCATTTTATGCTTTCGCATTTTGCTTAAGAAGTTTGATAGTTTCTTTTGGATTTTCGCTGTTAAATACGGCAGAACCGGCAACCATAACATTTGCGCCTGCAGCACCTGCGATTTTTACTGTTTCGATATTAATTCCGCCGTCAACCTGAATGTCAAGCTCAGGGCATTTTGCACGCAACTTTTCAATCTTAGGCATTGTGCTTTCCATAAAGCTTTGACCGCCGAAGCCCGGTTCAACAGTCATAACAAGCACCATTGAAAGCTTGTCAAGATAAGGGTAAACTGCTTCAATATCCGTATTTGGCTTAACTGCAAGCGAAGCCTTACAGCCAAGTGCAATTATTTTATCAATCGTTTTGTTGATATCGCTGTCACATTCAATATGAAACGTGATTATATCGGCTCCTGCTTTAACAAAATCTTCAATATAAAAATATGGGTCGCTTATCATCAAATGCACGTCAAAAGGAACATCGCATACCTTTTTCATTGCCGCAATTACAGGAGCACCGATAGAAATGTTAGGCACGAAATGACCGTCCATAACGTCGAGATGAATTAAATCCGCACCGCCCGTTTTGCACTTTTTAAGCTCATTCTCAAGATTTGCAAAATCACTTGCAAGCATTGAAGGGGAAATTTTGATATCCATATTTTTATACCTCTCATTTTAAATTACAATATATTATACTTTACTTTTTATATAAAATCAATGTTAAAATAAATAATACTTGTATTTATATATTTTATGTAGTATTATATATCCGTGAAAATTTAAGCATTTAAAATTTTGTTAAAATTAACTGTATATGTTGGAGGAAAAATAATGATTCAGGCAAATAACGTCACCGTTCAGTTCGGCGGTCGTGTTTTATTTGAAAGAGTAAACGTTACTTTTTCGGCAGGAAATTGCTATGGTATTATCGGCGCAAACGGCGCTGGTAAATCAACGTTTTTAAAGGTGCTTTCAGGTGAACTTGATCCTCAAAAGGGTGAGGTGTTCATTACTCCCGGCGAAAGACTTTCCGTATTAAAGCAGGACCATTTTGCTTATGATGAATACGAAGTAATCAGGACTGTTCTTATGGGTAACCCACGTCTTATTGAGGTTATGGAGGAAAAGGACGCTCTTTATATGAAAGAAGATTTCAGCGAGGAGGACGGCATTAAGGCAGGCGAGCTCGAGGCTGAATTTGCAGATATGGACGGCTGGAACGCTGAAAGTGATGCTGCATTTATGCTCAATAAACTCGGTGTTCCCGACGAATACCATTATATGAAAATGGCGGAACTTCCGTCAGATATGAAGGTTAAGGTTCTTCTTGCTCAGGCGCTTTTCGGCAATCCCGATATCCTTCTTCTTGACGAGCCTACCAACCACCTTGACCTTTCGGCTATTCGTTGGCTTGAAAATTTCCTTATGGATTTTGAAAATACCGTTATCGTTGTATCCCATGACCGTCATTTCTTAAACAAGGTTTGTACGCATATTTGCGATGTTGACTTCGGAAAAATTCAGCTTTATACAGGTAACTATGACTTCTGGTATGAATATACACAGATGCGTCAGCGTCAGGCAAGAGACCAAAATAAAAAGAACGAGCAGAAGATTAAAGAACTTCAGGAATTTATTGCCCGTTTCTCTGCAAATGCCGCTAAGTCAAAGCAGGCAACAAGCCGTAAAAAGCAGCTTGACGCTCTTGAAATGATTGATATGCCTGTTTCAAGCAGACGTTTTCCGTATGTTGATTTTAAACCTGACAGAGAATGCGGCAATGACCTTTTGAGAGTTGACCATTTGACAAAGACAATAGGTGACAGAAAGGTACTTGACGATGTATCGTTTGTTATTCACCCAAGGGAAAAGGTTGCTTTTGTCGGCTCTGACGTTGTGGCAAAAACTACTCTTTTCAAAATTATTATGGGCGAATTAGAGCCTGACGAGGGCAGCTTTAAGTGGGGCGTTACCACATCTCAAAGCTATTTCCCAAGCGACAACAGTAAATATTTTGACGGTGTTGAGCTTACTCTTGTTGATTGGCTCAGGCAATATACAACTTATACTCTTGAGGCTGATATCAGAGGTTGGCTCGGCAGAATGCTTTTCTCCGGCGAGGAAGCGCTTAAAATGGCAAACGTTCTTTCAGGCGGTGAGCGTGTGCGTTGTATGCTTTGCAAAATGATGCTTTCGGGTGCAAATGTGCTTATTCTTGATGAGCCTACCAACCACCTTGACCTTGAATCAATCACTGCTCTTAATGACGGACTTATCCGTTATCCTGAAACTATTTTGTTTACCTCTCACGACCATCAGTTTGTGCAGACCGTTGCTGACAGAATTATTGAAATTTCAGGCAACAGAGTTATTGACAGAATGGGAACATACGATGAATTACTTGAAAATGTAAACGAGGAACAATTGAAGAAATATTGATATTATGAGAAATAAAGATAAATCTACATTCAGAAAAATTGAATTTCACAGAAAAGAAAGTTTTTATCTTTTAGTTCGTGGCTTAGAGGTCGGCATTGCGTCCGGCCTTATTGCCGTATTATATAGGTTTTTGCTTTCTTTTGCAGAAAAATATTTGATGAAAATAATAGACTTTGTTAAGGGCAATCCGGGTAAGGTTGCCGTTTGGTTTGTTATTCTTGCTCTTATCGGTTTTCTTGTTTCAATGCTTGTTAAATGGGAAGTGCAAGGCGGCGGTTCCGGTATTCCGCAAGTAAACGGAGAAGTCAAGGGCTATATTAATCCAAGTTGGTGGAGAGTAATACTTGTTAAGCTTTTTGGCGGCACGGCTTCTGTTTTTTCAGGTCTTTCCCTCGGCAGAGAGGGACCGAGCGTTCAACTCGGCGGTATGGCGGCAAAGGGTGTCGCAAGATTTACCAAGGCTGATAAAACTACTGAACTTCGTATGATTAGCTGCGGTGCAGGCGCAGGTATGGCGGCTGCATTCAACGCTCCGTTGGCAGGCACAATGTTTGTGCTTGAGGAAATCCATCATACTTTTGATAAGAGCTTGCTTTGTATGGGCATTGTTTCATCAATAACTGCCGATTATATTTCCAAGCTTTTTTTCGGTCAAAACACGGTGTTTAATTATGATACGGTGAATTTTCCGCTTAAATATTATTGGCTTTTAATAATAATGGGCTTTTTCCTCGGTCTTTGCGGCTGTGCCTATAACGTTTGTATGGGCAAGGCTCAGGATTTATATAAAAAGATTAAAATTCCGAATTATATTAAACTGCCGATTATATTTGTATTCAGCGGTGTAATCGGTCTTGTTATGCCTCAAATTCTTTGCGGCGGCCACAGTATGGAGGTTATTCTTCTTAAAGAAAATCCGTCGCTTACATATTTGATTGTTCTTTTGACAACTAAATTTTTGTTTGGGGCAATCTGTTTTGCAAGCGGTGCGCCGGGCGGTACTCTTTATCCCCTTTGTATTTTGGGCGCATATATGGGTGCGATATTCGGAACAGTCAGCGTTAATTCGTTTAGCGCAATCACTCCTGCTATGTGGGAAGAATTTGTTGTAATCGGTATGGCAGGCCTTTTTGCATCTATTGTCAGAAGCCCGATTACAGGCATTGTTCTTGTTTTTGAGCTTACGGGTAATATGAATAATATTCTCCCGCTTGCAGTAGTAAGTTTAATAAGCTATGCAACCGCTAATTTTATAGGTGTTACTCCGTTTTATGAATACCTTTTTGAAAAAATTGTCAGCACCGACCACAAAAAGCCGAGCTTCTTTGAAACTGATGAAAAGGTGCTGGAAACGTATACTATTCCTGTCGGCAGTCCTGTTGCAAAAAAGAAAATTATGGATGTTGATTGGGGTAAGCACTGCGTTGTTGTAAGCGTTGAACGCAACGGTGTGTCAATCACGCCTAAGGGCGATACGGTTATTAAAGAAGGCGATGAAATAGTTGTTCTTGTAAGCCAACGCCGCTTCTCACGTGATATAGAAAAGCTTGAACATATGATAAAGGGTTAAGATATGAGAATTAATCTTGAAAATGCCAAAGTTATAAAAACGGTTAAAGGTTTCGGTGGCTCTGCTTGCTGGTGGTCACCTCAGGTAAAGAGTGAAAAAACAGCACACGAGATTGCAAATCTTCTTTACAGCGATGACGGACTTAGAATGAATATTTACCGTTTTAATGTCGGCGGCGGATATGAAAAGGATAATTTGAGAATTGAAAATCCTTGGAGATATATTGAAAGCTTTATGAATAAGGACGGCTCATTTGATTATTCAAAGGATAAATATGCCGTCAATATGATGAAAAAATGCTTATCGCTCGGAAATATTGACACGCTCATATTTTTTGCCAATTCTCCACATTATACCCAAACGGTAACAGGGCAGACGAGCGGAGGATTTACGGAGCATTTTTCAAATCTTGATAAGTCAAAATATGAAGCTTTTGCAAAATATTTTATTGATATTGCAGAGCATTTTTCAACCGAGGGATATCCCGTTAAATATATCAGCCCGATTAATGAGCCGCAATGGAAATGGGGCGGTGCGAGTGTCTGGCAGGAAGGATGCCATTATGAGGCGCAGGAGGTTTACGATTGCTTTTTAGCGTTTGCAAAAGAACTTGAAAAGCGCAATTCCTCTCTTAAGTTATATGGGCCGGAAAGCGGTAACATTAAGGATCACACAAAAGAATATTATAATCTTTTATCATCAAATGAGCTTATTATGAAATATCTTGATGTATTTGCTTATCATTCCTACGGCTCTGACGACAACGTTTTAGAAAAGGCTGAATTTGGCAAATGGGCAAAGGAAAATATTAAAACCCCACGTTTTGATATGAGTGAATGGTGTGAACTTCCATGCAAGAATGATACAAAATCTATTGAGTCGGCTCTGATTATGGCACGCATTATCGGTGAGGATTTGATTTATACGGGAGTAGACAGCTGGAGCGCATGGGTTTGCGCCAATCAATGGGATAATGCTGTTCGTGACGGCAAATGCTTTAGTGACGGTTTTATAGTTGCTAAGGACGATTTTTCCGATTATTATGTTGCAAAGCGTTACTATGCAATGGCTCATTACTCAAAATGTATTCCTAATGGTTCAAAAAGCCTTGATATCGGCTTTAATACTTCTCGTGGCTTTTCGGTTTTTGCATTTGAAAGAGCAGACGGCAAAAAGGTGATTATAGCGGTCAATAACAGTAAAGCAAAAAGAACGATTGAATTTGACAAGGCTTTTGGTAAATGTTCGTTTATTGAGACAACACAGGATTATGAGTTTGATAAAAGCGAAATGCAAAATGTTAAAAAACTTGTTATTAAACCTAAGTCGCTTGTAACCGTAATATTAAAATAATGCTTGACATATAAATGTATTTTTGATATAATAACACAGCTTTGGAAAACAAAGCAATCCTTGCTTGCGCAAAATGCGCAGGCCAAAAGACCAAAAGGAGGTGCTGAAGAATGGCATTAAAAAATTATGAAATCGTAATGGTTTTCTCTCTTGCAAACGGAGAAGAAGCAGTTGAGGTTTTAAAGCAGAAGTTTACTGATCTCATCGCAAAGCATGGCACTCTTGGCAATGTTGAGGAATGGGGTAAGCGCAAGCTTGCATACCCAATCAACTATGAAAACGATGGCTATTATATTGTTATCGATTTCACAAGTGATGAAGCATTCCCACAGGAGCTTGACCGTGTTATCAACATTACAGACGGCGTACTTCGTTCATTAATCGTTGCTAAGGGCGAATAATAGGAGGGGTTATAATGATCAATTCTGTTGTTCTTATGGGCAGATTAACTTATGAGCCGGAGCTTAAAACTACAACAAGCGGTCTTTCGGTTATTCGTTTCCAGATGGCTGTTGACAGAAATTATCAGTCACAGGGACAGGAAAGACAGGCTGACTTTATTGACGTAGTTGCTTGGCGCCAAACTGCTGAATTTATTTCTCGTTATTTCCACAAGGGTTCAATGATTGCTGTCGAGGGTTCAATCCAGACAAATAATTTCACAGACCGTGACGGTAATAAGAGAAAATCCGTAGAGGTTGTTGCTAATCAGGTTTCTTTTTGTGGCTCAAAGGCAGAAACTCAGGGTACAAATCCTGCTTTTTCACAGCCGGCACCGAGCTACTCAACAGCTGATAATTCAGATTTTGAAGAAATCGTTGATGATGACGACGACTTACCATTTTAAAGGAGGAAACTAATTATGGCATATAACAGAGCCGGTGGTCCACGTAAGGGCCGCAAGAAGGTTTGCGTTTTTTGTGTAGAAAAGGTTGATGAAATCGACTACAAAGATGTTACAAGACTTAAGAGATTTGTATCTGAAAGATCAAAGATTCTTCCTCGCCGTGTAACAGGTACTTGCGCAAAGCATCAAAGAGAGCTTACTACTGCTATCAAGAGAGCAAGACATTTAGCTCTTCTCCCTTACACATCAGACTAATAAGCAGATAGCTTTTATTTAATATAAATTTTACGTATAAAAGGACCTTGAAAGTCAAAAACTTTCAAGGTCCTTTTTGTTATTCTTTTTTATTATCGTCGGTAATGTTTACCGCTTCATTTTCAAGCCTTTTGCTGAATTTTTGATATACAAATGAAATGATGATAAGTATAGCTCCGAATGCGAAGTAGGATAGAATTTTCCAGGTTGATTCAAGCGACCTTGTATCAATAAAGCAAAGCTTTGCAAAGGTGCAAAGAATAATTGCAAGTCCGCTTGAACGGATGACCGTGTAGTTTTTCTTGAACCCCACAATAAGAAGGATAATTGATACAAGAATATAAATTGTGCTGATTATCGCACTTGAAAATTCTATATCGAATTGAGCCATAACGGTTGAGGTAATGAGTGCAAGAGCGCAAATTGATGTCATTAATGTAAACACCCAAGCACTTGCGGAGTGACGGTTTATCGCACTGCTTATGCATTTTGCAAAGAATATGCCGACTGCAATATTTACCGCTATAAGCAAAACTATATTGAATATTTTAGGCGATTGAGCACTTACCTGTTGCTGATAAAAATTGATTATATAGTCATATTCTTCAAGAATATTGAGCCTTATAAATGTAATCGGCATTAATAAAATTCCAATCACATCACTTAAAATGAGCGTAATTTTGCTTTTGAATATACCGAATCGAAGTGTTGTTGCAATCACAAGTGCAAAGATTATTGCCACTGCAACATTCGTAAATTCGCTGAAATATTTAACACTCGGACTGTGGATGATTGTATTATAAATAAATTCAAGATAAGCAAACGTGGAAATGGCGGTAATTGCTTCTATAATTCTGTAAGGCGTATTGTCTTTTGCAGCGATTATGCCGAATAAATCGTAACTTAAAGCGGATATTAGAATTATTGTGAAAACGATAACCGCCAATAAAGATGAGTATCCGTTTGTTGAATTATAGTAAATTCCGAAAGCAAGTGATAGAAGTATACAGAGAAATCCTGCAATTTCGCTTATAAAAAGTCTCTTTTTAATAGAGAATATTGCAAGTATCGCACCTTCTATTGCCCAAGCGATAGGCGCATATTTTAAGCCGAACATATACGGTACAATCAGCATTGAAAACACAAGTGCGCTAAACGATGATATAATTGTTGCAAATTTTGAAGCGCCGTCTTTATTTTCAGATTTGTTGATTTTTGAAAACAGGATTATGTAAAGAAAGGCAAATACTAAAAATACAATTCCGACAACTCTGTTTGCCACCATACGCTCAAAGCAATGGTAAAGCGTAACGCCTATGCTTATTGCTCCTGTAACTGTGTTTAAACTAAGCAAAACAGTATCCTCTGTTTCAAGCTTTTTGTTTAAAATGATTTTGCCGCTCGGCATTGCAAGATAAATAATGAATGATACTATAGAAAAGACAGCGGAAAGAGGAAGAGCATAGGAATAGCCGCCGAGGTCTTTGAGCGCCCAAGCGCAAGCACCTATACCGCCGACTGCCGTGATGTGCAATGCAAACGATATAAATTGCGCCGCATACCATTTTTTATTGTAAGTCATTATGAAAACAACTATAGCAAGCAGGCAAAAATATGCGCTTGATACAGGTAAAAACATATTGTCGCTTGCCGCTTTGCCAAAGCTGATTAAGTAAAGCACAACTACGGGCAGATAACCGCCGAGGGATGCGAATGTGCAAACAATTTGATTTTTCGTTTGCATTGAAAGCAGAATTGCCACAGCTGTAACTATGATGCATATTACAAATGTAAGCCTTGCCGAAAAAATGTCAAATGCAAAATATCCGGATGCAGTTGCCGCATATAAAACGGAAACACCGCCGCTTATCAGCGCAGTTGAAAAAACATTTTTTTCTTTTTTGTAAAATATTTCGCCGATTGTAACGAGTACACCGCCGAGAATGTATATAAGCAAGCATTTGAAAAGGTCAGACATGTGAAGATAAGCGTATCTGCCCACAAGAATTATACCGATTATGAAAAGGAGAATACCCGCCTTGCTGAGCACGTTTAAGCCGATGAACGATTCAAGACTTTTTTGCTTTAGCGACGCATTTTTTTCTGTGTCACTCAGCGGTTCATCTTTCAGCCTTTCTCCGATTTTATTATTCGTTTGGCGGAGATTGTCGAATTGCTCGTTTGAATATTTTTCGAGATTTACTCTC
>ENA-UOJG01003327-UOJG01003327.1-human-gut-metagenome-genome-assembly--contig:-C47-NODE-3327-length-11597-cov-21.954514_pt1 | contig 11597 bp, 10 predicted proteins | sample MGYA00242340_ERZ723887 | MGnify/ENA metagenome assembly ERZ723887 | reverse complement strand
TCAGCTGCTCTTCGCTGCTGGTGGAGACGCGGGCGTAAGCCGCCACGCGTCTGGGTCGCGCAGAAAAGGCAGGAATGTCGGATAACGGCTGAATGGTCGGCGGGATGACTCGAACCGTTTTAACGCGTGTGACTGTGGGTTCATAGGCTCTGGCTTCGCTCATTGTTCCTGTTCCCTCCGTTTCTGGTGCTGGATTCTGGTTTTCTCCGCGGCTTTCTGACGCTTTTCCGCGTCCCAGCTGTCTCTGCGGGAATGGTCTTCCCAGAAGTGTTCCTCGGTGTGACCGTCCTGAAAAACAAACAGCACCCGGTTGCCCGGATGCATTTCGATATGATGAACGCTGTCCTCCGTGTGGATCGTTCCCAGAACGGAAGTAATCAGTTCTTTCAGAATGTCCTCGGGGATCTGCTTCGAGGCGCAGTACGCCTTGCCCCGGTAATTGAACGTGCTGCAGATCCAGACCGGCGCGGCATAGGGTGTGCCCAGCCGTGTGACCTTGTATCGATATTTCTTTCCGCAGACGCCGCAGTAAATGCGGTCGGTCAGAGGGATTGTTTCTCTGCTATTGTTCCCAGATGACGACATAGAAGGCTCTACTGCCGATGTGCTTAACTCTGCGTTTGTCGCTGTTCTTTTTGCCTTGGCGGCTTTACACTGCGCCGTCCGCCTAGCGATTTCCCGCTGCACTGCGTCGAAGGTTTCCCGGTCAATAATCGGTTCGTGATCCTCGCCCACAAAATACTGCGGCAGCTCTCCGCGATTGTGAAAACGCTTCTTTTCCACATGGTTGTTGGTGTAGAACTTCTGAAGCAGCAGATCGCCCGCGTATTTCTCGTTTTTCAGCATCTCCATGACCACGCTGGCGTTCCACAGTCCGCCCAATGGCGCGGGCACGCCTTCCTCCGTCAGAAGCTTCATGATTTTGACACTGCCCTTGCCGTCCAGATACATCTGAAAGATTCGGCGAACTACTGCGGCTTCCTCGGGTTTAATGGCAAAGCTGCCGTTTTTTACCTCGTAGCCGTACATTCCAAAGCCCGTGGGAATGCCCTGTTCGAATTTCTTTCGGATGCGCCATTTGCAATTTTCGGATACGCTGCGGCTTTCCTCCTGTGCAAAAGAAGCGAGGATGGTCAGCATAAACTCACCGTCCCCGCTCAGCGTATCCAATTTCTGTTCTTCGAAATAAACGCCTATGCCCAGTCCCTTCAGTTCGCGCACCGTGTTCAGCAGCGCCAGCGTATTTCGGGCGAAACGGGAGATGGACTTGACCAGAATCAGGTCGATCTTTCCTTCGCGGCATTCCTTCAGCATCCGCTGAAATTCCGGGCGCGTTTCCTTCGTCCCGGTCAGCCCAAAATCCGCGAATACCCCTGCGTACTCCCATTCCGGGTTTCGCTGGATCCGTTCGCTGTAGTAGCTGACCTGCGCCGCCAGCGAGTGCAGCATGGCGTCCTTTTCCATGGAGACGCGGGCATAGGCCGCTACGCGCTTTCGCACAGGCAGCTGCGCCGGCGCTTCCATGCGGGTAAGCGTCATTGTCTTCTGGTTCATATCAATCCGTCCCTTCTGTCATTGTATCAATCCATCGGATCGTGATGCATATTACCGTCATATGGACGGATTATCAAGGGCTGTCACGCAGATTTATCCTTTATTATGTCGGGCAAGCCTGCCCATACCGGTGAGAACTTTCGCGCCAGAATTCGTTCGATCTGCCCGTATTCTTTTGGGGTCAGCAGGCTTTCTTCCATCAGGCGATTCATGATGGAAAGAGAAAGCCGGAAGCCCGCTTCCCGGTCAAACTGCTCTTGCGTCAGCATTGCGCTCATGCGCGTTCCCTCCAAATCTCGCTTTGATATAACAGGCGTGGCTGCAGTATTTTTGTTCCCGCGAAGAGCGGAACACACGCCCGCAGGAGAAACAGCGGCGGTCTGCGGCATTCTTCTCCCTGTCCCGGTGGGCGTGCCACCAGCGCAGCCGACAGGCATCCGAGCAGAAGCGCTTCGGCTTGCGATGGGGCTGCTGTGTGACTTTTTCGCCGCAGCACAGGCAGACCGTCTCTGAAAGAGTGGGGAGAGACGCCTGCGTGTTCGGCGCAATCGGTACGATGCTGTTTCTCTGACAGAAGGACTTCACTGTGTTGGCGGACAGTCCCAGTATCCGTGCGATCTCCGCACAGCTTTTTCCTGATTGTCGATAGCGGATAATGTAATCACGTTCAGCGTTTGTCATGAAGGCATTCCTTTCCGATCCGTCAGATCTATATAAGAAAAGAGGCCGGATTGCTCCGGCCCCAATCGTGTCTCTTCCTATATGATATAATAGATCTGTGCATCACGCAAGTTTCGCATACTTCCCGGAAACCCAGCCCACGCGACCGTTGACCACAATGGCATGCCAGCCGTTTTCTGCGGTGGCTACCCACTCGAAAGTGGAACCGTTCCTTGCGGCGGTGATACGGTCGTACTGCGTACCGTTGCCTACACGGATGTTGACTGTGCCGCCATCGCAGACGATGCGCACGCACCTGGCGATGGACGGTTCAGGCTGCTCGGCGGGTTCGGCGGGTTCCTTTCCCGCGTCGTGATCTGCAACCGCGTCCATCAGTGCCTTATGGGTATCGCCGCCGTACACGCCGTCCTGCGCAAGTCCTGCTCTTGCCTGAAAACGCTTAATGGCAGCCGCCGTCTCGCCGCCAAAGTCACCATCCGCACCGTACCTTGGCAGACTGTAGCCCAACTGGAGCAGGAACTCCTGCAGCGCCTTCACGTCCGCACCTTTGCTGCCCCTCTTCAGAATTCTGGTTCCCAGCGTGTACTCACTTGTCGGTGTATCGGGTTTAGTCGCGCCGCCCGTAAACACCGCGTCGCCATAATCCACGAAGGGCAGCTGATACCAGTGCGTCCACTTGCGAGAAGAGACCTTCGTTTTCACGCAGCCGTAGTTGAAGCCGCGCTCCTCCACGGCGTAGCCGCCGCCGATGTACACGCCCACATGCCCGTCAAAGCGCAGTGCAATGCCGGGCACCTCGGGCAGCGTGTCCATGGTACCCCAGGCGCAGCCCTTGCTCCTGGCGTAGCTGAACATGCCGTTTGCACTTTTGTCCGGGCAGCCGTGCGCGCCGTACTTGCTGGAAAAGGTTCTGTCCGTGCCAATGGATTCGATCACGCCCTGCCCGCCGTTCGTCCACTGGTAGCCCTTGATCAGCCCCACGCAGTCGGCGCAGACTTTCTTTTTCGCGATGTCGTCGCGGTACCGGGCGGTACGGCTGGAACCGTAGTGCGCCGGATACTGCTTCGCCTTGCGGGCACGCAGGTTCTCAGTACATTTATAAACCACCGTGCCGTACCAGTACGGCATCCCGATCATCTTTTCACAGAACGCGACGAAGTGCTCGTTGGTAAAAGGCATATTGATTCGTTCGCTCATTCCTGCTCACCATCCTTTTCTTCAGTCGCTTTGTCAATCTCATCGGTGCGCCCGTGCAGCTGCGCGAGCACATCCTTCATCTTGTCGGGAATGGGCAGCCCGATATGGGCCGCATTCTCCAGCAGGGACAGGCCCTCGTTGGAGAGATAGAAGCATACCACCGCGCTGCGCAGCGCGTCGCCCGTGCCCACCACATGCAGGTCTACAATGTGCGCCACGCCCACCAGCATCAGGATCAGCACCTTCTTGCAGATGCCCCTGAAGCCCACGGCGCTGGACAGCTTCTTGTCCGCAATGGCGCACATGAGACCGGTGATATAGTCCAGCACCATGAAAACGATCAGCGCAATCATCAGTCCGTCCATGCCTCCCAGAAAGTAGCCCAGCCAGCCGCCAATCGCCGCGACGGCCATCTGAATCTTCGCCCAGATGATGTCAATGGAAAAGTTTCTCATGTTCAAATCCTCCTTGTTTTGATTGCATATAAAAACGACCGCTGATGAAAGCGATCGCTCATGCTATGTTGTTATAGTCAATACTCAATTCTGCTTCTGCCAGCCTATGGGATAATCCGCCGGGCTCCATACACAGTGCGGCAACCGGCAGATATAATGAACGCCATTGAATGTCACCTTGTCGCCCACCTGATAGGCTGTGCCCGCGCCGTTGGGCTGGACGTATTCCGGCCATTCGTCCTGCTCTGCGGGCAAAGAGACACTCTGTTGCAGAGCTCTTACCGCCGCCCAAAGCGCGTCAATCTCGCCCTTGTAGTCGTATTCCGGCGCTGCGCCCTCCCGTGCCAGCTGCGTCAACTCCAAGCGTTCCGCGTCGGTCAGTCTGCCCTCAATGTGGTACTGATCGATGCAATTCAGCAGACTTTTCAGGTCGTAATTCTTCATCCGAATGACCTGCTCAAAGAGTTCTTTCATTAATATTATTACCTCCCTTAGACGCGCACCCACGTGCCGCCCGAATTGTAGTAGGGAACCACCTGCACCCACGCGCCGTTCAGCCGGTACCAGACCGTGCATTGCCGCCATGTGCCGCCGTCGCAATACCAGACCACCGCGTCGATATAGGTCACCGAAATTGTGCAGCTGGTGACGCGGGCGTAGTTGCTGGAATAGCTGCTGGACGAGGAGGTTTCGCCGTTGTAGAGTACCAGCACCGAATTTCCCGCCTCGAAATACGCTTTCATTGCGGCGAACAGTGTGGCATTGCTGGAAGCGTTCAATGTGTGCGTGACGGTATTGCTGTAAAACTTGCCGGTCAGCGTGCCCATCGTCGCGCCCACCTGTGCCGAGCCACGAACGCCGGTATTCAGGCTCTGGTAGTTGGCCTGACAGAAGGTCAGCTTCTTGCTGGACGAACCGGAACCAGCGCCGGATGAGGTGATCGCCAGGGTGATGCTCTGAATGAGCTTACCCTTGAGGGTTGCGCCCGCGCCGCTGAAAACCATCACGCCCACGCGGGATTTCGCGGCAGTAGTGCCCTGATACGCGCCCTGACACGCACCGCTGCTGCTGCCTGTGCTCCAGGAGGAGGAACCGTACTGCGCATAGCCAATCGTTGAGTTGCTGTTGGCGGTTGCTGAAAATGTGCTCATAGTGCTACCTCATCAGACCGGCACAAGGCAGATCTGTCCGTCCGTACCGCTGCTGGGAAGCGACGCGGAATAGAAGATTCCGAGATTGGACAACGCAGCCTTAGCGGATGAAGCGCCTGTGCCGCCGTTGGCCAGCGGAATGGGCGTAGCCATGCCCGCATGAAACAGGCGGTAGGAAGCCCATGTGCCGCCCGTGCAGGTGCGCAGCAGCACGGCGAAATCCAGACTCGCCTGATATGCTGCGTTGCGCACTTCCAGCATTCGGCGGTTATTGCCTGTGCTGTCTTCCCATGAGGAAAAGGAGGAAGCGCCGATGTATGATCCTTCGAAAACCGTGCGGTTGGTCGTGCTGTTGTAGGTGGGCAGCAGGTACAGCGACGGGTACAGATAGCCCGAAATGGCAAGGTTGCCGGTCATGGTATCACCGGATTTCTTCACGGCTCCCAGCTTCGTGCAGGCGGCGGACGCGGTTTCAGCGCCTGTGCCGCCCTGATCCACGCCCATCGGCTCGGAGAGCAGCAGCGGCCAGCCGAATTCCACTTTGCCAGCGTTCTCCGCGACCTTGCCAAAGGCGATGCCGGAGCCGTCCTTATAGAAATCCATCATGACCTGCTTCGTACCGATGGACACCGTCTGTTCAATATAGTAGAAAACATCCTGCACGCGGATCTTGATGTCGTAGCTGCTCAGCGCATCAAAAGTTGGCGACAGCAGCCGGTTGGTTTCAGAGATGGCGTAATTGCTGGGCGCGAGCGTTACGGCGGAAACCCACGATTCCGCGCTGCTGAGCTTGTAGTACACCGTGCAGGCCAGCGTATTTTTGCCGCCCACGGACGAGCCGCTCGCCTTTGCAGAAATTCGCACCTTCGTACCATCCGTCTGGGCAACTGTGCCGTCCGCATTGCAGCGCTCGGCGGTAAATTGCGAAAGCGACGGTGGCGAGTAATCCAGCACGGTGACGGTGCGGGTCGTGCTGGCCGTGCGTCCGCGAGAGTCGGTGACTGTCACGGTCATTGTGAGATTGCCCGCCGTATTCAGCGCATTGGTGGTGAAGGATGAGCCTGAATAGGTCACGCCGTCGATACTGGTGCGATAGCTCGAAATGCTGCTGCCCTGCGCGCCAGTTGCCGTGATGCTGACCGACAGCTTGCTTCGCGTCCGCACATAGCCGCCGAAGCGGTCGGCAATGCCGGAAGTCGCTTCAGAAAACGCCACATTGGAAATAGACGGGACAACGGACGCAGGCACCGTCAGCTGAAAAGCACAGGTATTGGTCGAAACGAGATTGCCGTTGACATAGGTGTCGCACAGAATCGTGCCCCAGCCGGAGGTCGCGTTTGGAATTTGTGCGGCCAGTGAAACGGGCGGCGTCCATGTGCAGGAGGTGGTCACACCCGTGGCAATCGTACCATTGGACGAAAAGAAAGAATACCGCAGCGTGTGCGTCGCAATGCTGCTCTGGCGATTGGTGTAGATGGTCACCACTGTGCCCATGTCAAACGACGTTTTAGAAAGGCTGGGCTTGGACGCGGCTTCCTCATACGTCACCGTGATGGTGCATTCCGACCACTGCAGGTAGTTGGTAGAGTATCCCTGCGAGCTTTTGACCGGGCTGGGGTTATACAGGCAGATGGTATTGTTGCCCGCCGCGATGTACGCCGCCAGATTGTTCAGCAGATCGCCGCTGAGCGTATAGGTGCTGGTATTGCCGTAAAACGCGCCGGTGAACGTGCCCAGCGCGTCGCCGCAGTAGCCGAGTCCCGTAATGCCCGACTGCGACGCAGACTGATAATTGGCCTTTCGCACATACACGGTTTTGGTATAGCCGGTGCCGTAGCCCGCCTGCGCGGCCACAACGCGCAGCGAAATCCCCGTGATGACCTTGCCGCTCAGCGCCATGCCCGCGAAATGTACGATACCGACGTAATTGTAGGTGTTCTCGTAATATTCCTGGCTGGCGGCGGAGCTTTTCGCGTTGCTGGATGAGTTCGTTTTTCTGGTGCGCATGGACGCACTGTAGGTAACTGTGGTTGCCATGAAAACTCCTTACCCCGTGTAAATCACGGACAGATTGCCGTTGGACTGCGGCTCGTAGGCAAATTTGCCGATCTGCAGCCGCGCAAGAATCTCCGCCTGCGTCACATACAGCTTGTTGTCGCTGAGATAAGCCACCTCGGTATCGTTCATATAAAACGCCAGCCGGTCGTTGACCACACGGAAGGTCAACGGATTCCCGGCCTTGCCGATGGTCAGCCCGTCCTCGCCAAAGCGCATATAGGTGTGAATCAGGTTCAGCTGCTCCCGCGTCAGATTATCGCTGGCCGCAGCGTCCTCGATGATCTCGTTGACCTTGGTGACCGTCCATGTGAAGTTATTCTCGGACTGCTCGGCGAGGGTGGACAGGGTTTCCGTAACCTGTGACATTTGATCGCTGGTGGCGTAATCCCGCTTCACTTCGCTTCGAATCTGCTCTGCCGTCATGGCAATCTGGGCAACGGCCTCGCCGGTCGCGTCCAGCGCCTCGTCCTTTGCCGCATCCACAACCAGCCGCAGGGATTCGTTGCCCGAAATGTCCACGGCGTTCAGCTGGGCAATGAAGGCTTCAGCGGCGAACAGACTGGATACGTCGATGTTGGCGGCGGTAATCGCGCCCACCAGCGCCTCGTCTGCGAAGATAGAAGCGACGTTGAGCTCACGGGCGGTAATGGTTTTTTCAATCAGCTTGCCGCCCGAAACGGAATTATCGCCGATGTCCGCGTCGCCGACGCTCTTTTTCTCGGTGGTCACCGTACCATCCTCAGCGATGGACAGCGCGTAAAAGCAGCCGTCCGCGCCTTTGACGATGAGTTCGCCCACGGTAAGGCTGGCCATATTCGCCTCGGTCACGGCGAGGTCGGCCACATACAGCTTGCCGTTCACGCCCTTTTCAATGATGGCTGTGCCCGCCGTCAGGTCTTTAATCTGCGCCCAGTCGATATCTGCCGTTTTGATACTGGCATTTACAAGAGACGCAATGTCCGCCTGAAGCTGAGAGATACTTGCCCAGTCAATTTCCGCGTTGTTGATGTTCGCCGTAGTCAGCTGCGCCAGCGCGATTTTCGCCACAGCGGCATTCAGGTCTTTGATAGCCGCCCAGTCAATCGCTGCGCTTTCGATGTTCGCGGCGGTGATCTGAGCCTTGGCAATTTTCGCGATCTCAGCGTTCAGATTGGCGATGCTGGCCCAGTCAATATTGGCGCTGTTGATGTTGGCGGTGGTGATCTGCGCCTGTGCGATGGTCGCGATCTGTGCGGCCAGTTCGCCGATGTCCGCCCAGTTGATGTTGGCCTTTTCAATATTGGCGGCGGTAATCTGAGCAACCGCAATGGTCGCCAGCGCGGCATAGAGCTCGTCCGTGGTGATGTTGTTCGCCGCCAGCTCCTGTATCTTCGCGGAAATCGCCGTGATGGCCGTGGCTTTCAGTTCGCCAATGGTGGCCTCGGCAATCTTTGCCTTGGTGATGGCCGCGTCCTGAATGTGCGCGGTCTGGATCGCAGCCATCTTCACCTGCAAACTGCCCACGGAACCGGATTGCAGCTGTCCCGCGCCCACTGAATTGATGGCCAGCTTGCTGCCGGAAATCACGCCGGACGGCAGCTGGCGGGAAGAAATCATGCTGCCCTCCAACGTATCCGCTGCCGTGCCCAGTGTGACCGAAATGTACTTGCGCGTCAGGCAATCATAGGTGTACTGCGTCATGCGCATAGACACTTCCACGCCAATGCGCCGGGCAATAACGCGAACGCTGTCGCCAAGGAAAATGTCAGTAAGCGCTGCATACTGCTTATATTCCTCCGCGTCCGAGCAGTTGACGAAATCCACCTTCAGCGTGACCGTAGGCAGGTCGCAGCCCGCGTCAAACTCCGCCTGCGCAGCCTTGCGCATTTCGGCGTAGCATTGCGCCTTGCTTTTCGGCTCGTCGCCGTCCGTGACTTCCCTGGCTTCCGATACCGACAGGTGAATCCATTTCGGGTGGGTGTAGGCGTTGAGGTTTGGGCTGTCGATGTAGAGCTCCGGCAGATACAGAATGTTCCCGTCCGCGTCCTCCCCTGTGGGCATGATGCGGGTAACCACGTCCGTTTCGTCTACGTCGTAAGATATACCGGTCAGGTTCTTCTTTTCCCGGATGGACACGTCCGTGTTGTTGCCCACGCGCCTGACCAGAAACACATCGTACCAGTCGCGGGCCAGCTCCGCACCATATTTGCTCACCAGCCCGTTTTCACCCAGCATGGCTTCCACAGGATTGACGTTTTCCCACTCTACGTCCTCAGCAGTGCTGGTCAGATCGGAATAGAAGCTGAAATCATGCGCTGACAGGCACGCTCCTGAAAGGCTCTGAACGACGGAAGCCCCCACCGCAGAGGGAGAGGGCTTCAGAGTTTTTATCATGTTGTCGAACAGATCATAAAAAATGTGGCGGGCATAGACCGTGACCTTGTCCAGCTCCGGCACAACGCGGTAAATCCGAAAGGGCTGATCCCGCAGCTGGCGAGATTCAATCACCTGATTGTGGAAACCAACATTCGTCTGTACCGTCTGCGTCTCCGTGCGCTGGAAGGTCAGATACTGGCTGGCCATATAGCCGTGCTTACCATCCGGAGCGGTCACCTCATACCAGCTGGATGTGGTTTTGTTGAGCACGATGACCTCGCGGCCCTTTTTGTACTTTCCGAGGATTTTGTAATTCGTGCCTGTGCCGGAGCGCAGGTGCAGCGGCCCGCTTTTCGTGGTGATCTTATAGATCTGCACGTCGTAGGTACTGGTCTGGTACTGCTGAGTCACCAGATCAACACTCGGAGTCTTGGCGGCAGGCACAGGCGCTCGCAGGATGCAGCCTTCCGCAAGTCGCGTCCATTTGCCGTGCTCGTCAATGTCGTGTACCAGCGTGAGCTCCCATTCGCCATTCAGCGTTTCGGTCACGGTGCAGGACATAGGCGTGACCGCGCCAAGACCGTTGCCCGAAAAGTCGGTGCAGCTTGCAGGATATACACAGATCAAACGAGATACCTCCAATTCGGCTGAATGACGACCTTCGTCACATTACCCGTCCAGCCAATGGCGTTCTGCCCCGGCATCAGCGTCGGAAAGTCCCCGCTCATGCAGCCGTTCATACTGGTCGCGCCTTTGTAGGCTTCCATGAGCGGGCTGTCCAGCGTAATGCTGTCCGTGATACCGTCCAGTTCCACAATGGTCATGCCCACCATGAGGGTAATTTCACCGGAGCCGTATATCGTGATGACCGGTTCCGAAAACACGCTGCCGGGGTTGGTGATGAATGTGCCGGAGGTCGTTACGGTGATCTCCGGCACATTCTCCTGATACCAGAAGGGCTGGCAGCGGAAATTGACGGTGAAGACCTGATTTTCGTGATTGCGCAGGATTTTGGTAAACTTGATCTGGTTCGCCACGCGGGCATGATAAAACCCGCCCGAACGAGTGGCCAGCTGGAGCTTCCCGGCTCCACGAAGCCATGTACAGATTGCAGGCAGGCGCGATAAATCCGCCACGGTGCATTCCACAGGGAGAATGAAGTCGTCATATACGTCGTCGGCCTCCAATGTCGTGAGACTTCCGGGCCTGCCCGGCACGTTTGTAAACGTTACGCGCTCGGACGGGCGGAAGATAGACGGCTGCGCGGTCACGTGAATGCCGTACTCCGTGCATCTGACGCCGTTCCAGGAAAACCAGTCTTTCATGCGAATCTCATTCCTTTCCCGCGCTGCTGCCGTCTGGTCAGCGTCGCAATCTCCACCGCCAGCGAGCGGACGTCCTGCTCGTCCCGCACCACCAGCTTGTCCACCTGAATGGTGGTGCTGGCGTTCTGGTTGTAGGTTTTGCGGTTGTCATAGGAATTCGCGCCGCCAATGCCGCCCTGAGCCGCGCCGGTAAGATACCGGGCCGCGTTCTGAATGACCTTCGCCTGATTTTTGCTTTCCAGCAGCGCGCCCTGCCCGAAGCCGCGCATCGCCATGCGGCCCACCTCGTCGCGGAATACGCCCGAGGGCGACTTGATTTTCAGTTCCCGCTTGGCCGCGTTTACCGCGTCCCGCGCCGCGGAGCGCATGGCCGAAATCACTCCGGAGCGCCCAGCAAGGATACCTGCTTTCAGGCCCGCCATGGCGTTCACGCCTACAGGACGAAGCGTCGAAGCATTCAGGCTGCCAGACACGGCGCTTTTGACATTGGCTGCAACGCTGCTGCCGGTTGTCGCCATGGAATAGCCGATCAGCGCGCCGGAGAGTCCTTCCACGGCACTATTGCCGAAGGCCGTCAGCGCATCCGCAGGCAGCGCCGTTTCAATCGCCGCTTTGACCTTTTCAGCCAGCGCTTCCGCATCAGCAGACAGATCGTAGTCCGCCATGCCTTCGCCAACGCCTGCGGCCACGTTTTCGCCAATGGGCCGGACGCGCTGCGAGGGTGAATGAATGACGAAAGCGGCGTTGAGCGCCGCTTCCAGATTGCCCGCCACGCTTTCAGCGTCCGCGTCCCAGCCCGCCGCCGTCATGGCGTCGCCGAT
>ENA-UOJG01003322-UOJG01003322.1-human-gut-metagenome-genome-assembly--contig:-C47-NODE-3322-length-11618-cov-10.199862_pt1 | contig 11618 bp, 11 predicted proteins | sample MGYA00242340_ERZ723887 | MGnify/ENA metagenome assembly ERZ723887 | reverse complement strand
AGGCGGGGCGGTATGCGTTAATTTTGGAAATCCTTGTTTTTCTGATTGTACTTTTAATAGTAATAATGCGATTGTGGGCGGTCATGTGGCTATCATCGGTAATGCTGATGTATCATTTCGGAATTGTACCATGAAGAACGGTCATAGCGGTTCAGGTGGTGCAATATCTATTGCAGGAAGTGCAAAGTGCGATATTGAAGGATGTACGATCACTGAAAACGAAACCCGTGACTATGGCGGCGGCATTGCAAATGCTGGCAGCACTCAGGAAAACAAAGCTATTCAATAATATAACTGTCAATGGCGGTGCGGATATTGCAACCAAAATCGGCGGCACAACAGTTTTAGAAGATTCCCTTGACGAGTTGCGAACGCTGCTTGAGGAAGATAATATTTCCGTTCGTGGTTGGGTATGCGATTATAATTTTGAAGAAAGTGTTTTCATCCCGGATGTTGAACCCACAGAGGAAAATTTGTTGAAACTGGACTTTGGGGTAATACAGCCGGAAGAACCCGGTCAGCCAGATCAGCCTTCACAGCCTGAAGCAACCGAACCGGGGGAATCTAACCCTTCAACGGATCAGCCGACAGATGATAAACCGTCAACAGATGATTCAGGGAAAAAGCCTGACACCCCAAATAATGATGCACCGGGGCAAAGCACACCTTCCAATTCAACGATTGATAACAGCACAACCACGGGCGATACTATTACTAATGATAGTTCAAGCAGTTCAATAGACAATTCAACCAGTTCAAAACACGAAAGTACTACAACCGATAATTCCAGACATTCAAATACAACAGATTCAAATAATACTTCTACGGTCAACAATTACTATACACAGGCAGAAACACCGACTTCCAGCGATAAGCAGGATGAAATGCAGACAATCGTTATTCCTGTTGGAAATACTGGAAGCAGAGAACCCATAGAACAAACAATAACAATTCAAAATCCGGACGGTAGTACAAGCGGGAATTGGGATGGTGCAACACTAAATATCAATGTGAATCTTAGTTCGGACAGTGCAGAACAACATAATACCGCAGCCAACACTTCAATAAGTGGAATTACATGGTATCAAGCAGCGGTGTTGTGCTTGCTAACAGCTATTGCTGTTTGTTTGTTAAAACGGCACTGATATATGCTTTATATGGGGTTTTTAGTGCTTGCTTGATAAACAAACAGGCGAAAAGGCTCACGGTGATATATGCCTTTATATGGCTTGTGTAAAGTAGAATGGTTTGATATACTATAACAGATAGAAAACTTCAAAATAGTTTATTAAGAATGCTAACTTGGGGGAACTTTGAACATTACACATGAATGACACAAAAAGGGCAAAAAGCATTGAAAACACTGTGTTTGAAGTTCTCCAAGCGCTGAGTTTACCCTTTCAGCAAGCACCCACTTCGGTGGGTGCTTGTTTTTTTCTGTCCGCAGAGATACCGCGCCCGCGGGTGCGGCGGGCAAAACAGCGGCGGGTGCTGTGCGCCCGCCGCCGGTTTTTCTTATCGCATTGTCTCCAGCTGCGCCATGGTGGGCATGCCGCTGATCGCGCCCAGGTGGCCCACGCAGTACGCGCCCACCCGGTTGCCGAAAGCCAAGCAGTCCGCCAGCATCTCCGCCGACTGCGCCGCCATGGGATAACCCTGCCGGAGCAGGCGGTACAAAAAGCCGCCCCAAAATGCATCGCCCGCGCCGGTGGCGTCCACCGCCACGGCGGGCACGCCCGGCGCTTGCACCAGCTGACCGCCGCTGAGAGCCATCGCGCCGTCCTTGCCCAGCGTCACCACCGCCGTTTTGACACCCCGTCCGGCCAGCACCTCCAGCGCGTCCTGAGGGTGTGCCTTGCCCGTGACCAGCGCCGTCTCCTCATCGGACAGCTTCACGTAGTCCGCCAGCGCCAGCAGACGCTCCGTCTGGCGGAGGAAGTCCCCCTCGCCGCGCCACAGGGAGGCGCGGTAGTTGGGGTCTAAGGCGATATACGCGCCGGCGGCCTTGGCGGCCTCGATGCAGCGGAGCTGGGTCGTCCGCATAGGCTCATCGGTCATGCCCAGCGTGCCCACAGCCAGCACCCGCGTGTCCGTCAGCAGGGGCTGGGGGACTTCCTCCCAGCGCAGGCCGGTGTCCGCCGCGTCGTGGCGGGCGAAGGAAAACGACCGCTCGCCGTTTTCCGCCAGCTTGACGAAGGCCAGGGTGGTGAACCGCTCCGCGTCTGTGGCCAGGCCGGACACGTCCACGCCGGCCTCTTGCAGCGTTTGGCGCAGGAACGCGCCGTGCATATCCGCGCCCACCTTGCCCACAAAGGCCGCACGGCCACCCAGCCGGGCCACCGCCGCGGCCACGTTGGCCACCGCGCCGCCGGGGTTTTGGGCAAACAGCCGTGTGCCGGCATCGGAAAAGCCCCACTCGGTGAAGTCGATCAGTATCTCACCCAGGGCGGTCACATCAAATCGTTTCTCTGTCATGTTTTTCTCCTCACTGGTCCGTCAGCAGCGTGACGCGGAACACGTGGTCCGCCTCCGTGGTATAGCGGAACACCGCCTTATACCGCTCACAGAACGCCTGCACGCTTTGCAGGCCGAAGCCGTGCTTCTCGCCCTGGGTGGTCTGCGGCAATCCCGTCTGCGGTGAAATGGTGATCTCGCCGGCGTAGGTGTTGCGTACCTCCAGCCGGAGCTGACCCTTCACCGGCAGGATATGGACGCTGACCCAGCGCTCCCCCTCCGCCTTAGAGGCGGCGTTGATGGCGTTCTCCACCAAATTGGACAGCACCGCCGCCAGGGCAAATTCATTCGTTTGGCAGAGTTGGGCGGGCGCGTCCGCCTGGCAGGTGTATTTTACGTTCTCACGCTGGGCGATGGCCGCGCAGCCGGACAGCACGCCGTTCAGCGTCACGTTGTCGCAGTAGTGTACCGCACGGGTCTCCACGATCCGCTCGTCCATGTCCCGCAGCAGCTCCAGGCATTTCTCGCTTTCGCCCTCCCGGGCAAAGGCGGCAAGCAGGCGGAACATATGGCGCATATCGTGCCGCCAGTAGGCCGTGCGCTCCTCCGCCATGCGGACGGTCTCCATCTCGTGGCGCAGGCCCTGGGCGTAGGCATCCAGAAAGCGGTTGTCCTCGGCCAGCTTCTGCTCCTTGCGCCACATATCGAACAGCTGGAACAGCATGGCGTAGCAGATCATCATCGTAAGGGAGGAGACAATGCAGGTGAAGGCGTTGCTGGGCGTTTCGATCAGGTCGCTGGGCCAGGTCTGGGCGCTGTAATTGATGGCGAAGAAGGCCGAGGGGATGATCCACAGCACCTTCCAGTACCGGCCCGGCTGCTTCATCGTCTCCAAATAGGGCTTCCGCACCGCCAGCACCAGGCCCGCCATGATCAGGCACTGCACCAGCGCCACCACCGCCAGCCCTATGGCGGCATCGCGGGTATAGAGGAACGTCACCGTTCCCAGCGCCGTGCCCAGCACGATGAAGCTGGACCCGGACACCGCGGTGAACACCGTGCGGAAATCCCGGTAGCTGTCCAGCAGGAACGCCACACCCTGGATGAGCAGTATGCTGACGGCGGTGAAAAACATCTGATGGCTCTTGCCGAAATCCGTGAAGTAGCACATATAGCCCAGCAGAAACTCGGACAGGTACGCAAACACCACCGTCAGAGCGGACATGAGCCAGTTGTAGCGTAGCTCCAGAAACAGCAGCAGGTACAGCATGATGAACGCGAAGGAGATGCGGTTGGACAAAAACTCGAACAGATAGCGGGACATCATCTCACCGGCCATACCCGCCGCCTTTCTCCTCTAAAAACGCCAAGTAGCGCCGCCGGGTCTCCGGCGCTTTGCCCCGGGCGATGGGTATATCCTTCCCATCGTCCATGACCACGTGGTCGCTGTATAGGGAGCGGATGTAGTGCATATTGATAAAGTAGGATTTGTGGGGCTGGAGGAAATCCTCGCTCTCGGCCACCTGCCCTACCGCTGACTCGAACGAGCCGCCGCGGCGGCGGTTGGTGATGTGCCGCCCGTCGCTGAGGGCATAGACCATGCTCCTCTCTCTGTTCTCCACGTACAGCAGCTCCTCCAGCGCCACCAGGGCGATCTGGATGCCGTCGCGGATGGAGATGATCTCCCGCTTGCGGGTGGTGTGGAGGCCATAGGCCCGCTGCATGGCGGAGAACAGCTCGCGCCGGTCCAGCGGCTTGGGGAGGTAGCCCACGGCGTGGATGCCGAAGGCGTCCAGCGCATACTCCGTGGAGGAGGTCACGTAGATCACCGGCACTTCGCTGTCGCCCCGGCGGATCATACGCCCCAGGGCGATGCCGTCCAACTCCGGCATGAGGATGTCCAGCAGGTATATATCAAAGCTGCCGCCCTGGCGCAGACGGTCACACAGCGCCGCCGGCGAGGCGAACTCCTGCACCCTGCCCCGCACACCCGGCATATCCGTCAGCCAGGCGTCGATGCCCGTATGCAGCAGCGCCAGGTCCTCGGGATGGTCGTCGCACACCGCGATCCGCAAAGCTCTGTCCATAATAAGCCCCCTGTATGGCATATAGTGATAGTAGGGTAATTATAGCGTTCCCCTACCGCTGTTGTCAATTCTATTCATTTCAGGCTGCCGAAACGGTGACGGCTTTTTCGGCGGAAAAACGCACCGCCGGAGCGGTGCGCTTTTCGTATATACCAATTTGTGAGGAAACACGTTTTTCAGCCCTTGAGGTACTCCAGGGCGATGGCGCTCATGCCGGTGACACCGGGCTTCATCACGTTCTCATCGAACACGATCTTCCCGTTGTGGAGGGACACCATGTCCGTGCCGCGGCCCGCGTCGATCATCATGAACGCCGAGGGCGTGCCGGTGAGCTTGCCGAAGAAGCTGAAGTCCTCGCTGCCGGAGAAGGGCCGCTCGATAAACTCCGTCCTGCCGCCGGACTCGGTGACGGCCTTGTTGACCAGGTCGATCATGGCCGGGTCGTTGTACTGGAGGGCGTAGCCCTCCTCCAGCCGCACCTCGACGTCGCAGTCGAAGGCGATGCCGATGCCCTTGCAGATGCGCTGCACCTCGCGGATAGCGGTGTCGCGGCCCGTGTCGCTGAAGGAGCGGAGCACCGCCACCATCTGCGCCTCGCCGGCGGTGATGTTCACCGCGTCGCCGCCGGACATAGTGCCCACCGTCAGCACGGCGGTATCCATGGGGTCGATGCGGCGGGAGACCACGGTTTGCAGCACGGTGATGAGATACCCGGCGCAGGCGATGGCATCCCGTGCGGTGTGGGGTGCAGCGCCGTGGCCGCTCTTGCCGTGAACGCTGATGTGGAACAGGTCCACCGCGCTGGTGAAGTAGCCCTTATAGAGCTGCATACGGCCCACGGAGTCATTCTCAGAGGGGCAGACGTGCTGACCGAAGATGGCGTCCACATGGGGGTTCTCCATGACCCCGGCTGCCACCAGTGCCCGTGCGCCGCCGGGCATCAGATCCTCGCTGGGCTCGAAGATCAGCTTGACGGTGCCGGCGAACTGGTCGCGCATATGGCACAGCGTCTTTGCGGCGCCCAGAAGCATGGTGGTGTGCAGGTCGTGGCCGCAGGCGTGCATAACGCCCTCGGTCTCGCTGGCAAAGGGCAGACCGGTTTCCTCGTGAACGGGCAGGGCGTCGATATCGGCGCGGAGCGCCACGCACTTGCCGGGGCCCTTCTTGCCGTGGATCAAAGCCACCACGGCGGTGGGCAGAGGCTGCCGGATCTCGTCCACGCCCATTTTCTCCAGCTCACTGCGGATGAGGGCGGAGGTGCGGACCTCCTGCATACCCGTCTCCGGGTGGGCGTGGATGTCGCGGCGGATGGCCACCAGCTCATCGAAAATACTGTCAACGTAACTGCGAATATCAGACATTTGAAGGAACTCCTTTCAAAAACGCGAGGGCGGGCCTTACAGCCAGGCGCTCATGACGCCGGCCACCAGCACGGAGGTGATGGACACCGTGACCATACCGGCCACCAGCATCTTGGGCATGATCTGGGCATTGATGGTGGCCTTTTCCTCCGCCGTTGTGCCGGTGGACTCGGACACCTCGTTGGAAATGATGACCGTTCCGGGGAAGCCGAACAGGCAGGAGCTGCCGATAGCCACGGACATCTGCCAGCTGTAACCGAAGATCTTGCCCACCACGATGGACACCAGGGCGAAGGCCACCGTGCCGATGAGCACGCAGACCAGCAGAGGCACGACCATATTGCCCACCATTTCGGGGGTGGCGGAGGCCAGGTTGGTGAAGATGGACAGAGTGATGATGGGCATCACGATGCCGGTGGCGTGGGCCTTGCCCAGGGCGTCCTCATCCAGGAAGCCCAGCTCCTTGCAGAGCACACCGAAGATCAGGCACCAGACCAGCTTGTTAACGGCATCGTGGAACAGGCTGGACACCCACACGGACAGCAGCGCCACCAGAATGACCTTGGCGATAATGGCGTTGGGGGTGTTGTACTTATCGGGCAGGGCGGGGATCAGCTTCTTGCGGGCAGCGGCGGCGTTCTGGGCCGCGGCGGCACCGGCGTCCACCTGGAGCGTGCCGGCGTCGATCTGGGCCTTGATGCGCTTGGCCTCGCTCTTGAGGCACAGGGAGGCCACGGGGTAGCCCACGAAGCCCTGGGCGCACATGACCAGGGTGGCGAACACCGCCAGGTCAGGCAGGTTGGCTTTGTTGGCCATATCCTGCATGGTCAGGGTGGCGACAACGCCGCCGGAGAGAATGGGCGCGCCCACCAGAGCGAAGCCGCGGTCGATGATCAGCTGGCCGATGAAGAACACGGCAGCAGAGATGGCGACGCAGGCCACGGCGGAGATGATGACGGTGCGCCACTGGGCGCCGAAGTCGCGGAGCCGGATGGTGGTGCCCAGGTGCACCAGCAGCATGGTGACCAGCAGGCCGGCCATGCTCAGAAGGGTGGAGTCAGCAAACAGGGTGGTGGGGAAAACGCCGGTCCAGAAGCCTGCCAGGAATACGACGGAGGCCACCAGCAGCATGGATACGATAGCCTTTGTTTTCGCGGAGATCATGTCTCCTACGGCGAACACCACGAAGATGACAGCCGCTGAAATGATTGCAGTCATGATTTTCTTCTCCTTTTGTTTTGAAATAGGGGGCAACAGGGATGGTGGGGTAAATTGAAAAGCGGCTCCGTCTGAAAGACGAAGCCGCTTCACACACATGGGAAATGGAAAAGACGGGTTCAATTCTTTACAGCCGGCATTTGGTATCGGGAGGTAAAATAGGCGTACCAATAAAAGCCCCAGACGGAGCTGGTGCCGGCGTAATAGGAGACAGCGGCATGGTTCGCGGCCATGTCGTTATGAAGCATATCGCGCTGCATCATGCGACGTACCATGTGGGGTCTCCTTTCCGCCGGTGGTCGGCTGTTTTTTATGTTGGCGTTATCTTAACGCCGCGGGGTACAGAAGTCAACCGTTAGATAGACCATACTTTCGCAATTAAAAGCGCTAAATTTTTGTGAAAACTGACAGCCGCCGACATGGCGGAACCGGATGGCGGCGGGAATATGCAAAATTCCCACCGGTATGGTATGGTTTTTGTGAAAGGTGACAATGGACTTTGCGCGGGACGGGACAGTATAATGTTATGTAAGATTTCCGGAGAAGGAGAAAACGCATGAACAGCACGCTACTCACCATAAACTGCGCCTGTTGTACGTCCGCCTGCTGCGCGGGCGTGTGTTGTCGTGCCCATGGGCGCTGTGCGTTTTCTGCTGAAAAGGCCCTGTAAGTGGGCCGTGATACCTGTACACACAGGCGGCGGAGGATGCGGGCGCATCCTTCGCCGTTTTATTTTGAGAGGAGACAAGGACTATGACTTCCAACGCGGAGATCGCCAAGGCGATGGCGGAAAATATGACACACGCGGCGGTGCCGTTGTACGGCAAAAAGCTGCGGCTGCCGGACAGGGGTGCCATCATCGGCATCATCAAGGAGTTTCGGCGGCTGCTGTTCCCGGCATATTTCGGTGACGCGCAGCTGATGGCGCTGCCGCCGGAGAACTACGCCGCGCTGCTGCTGGAGCGTATCGAGACGGCGCTGACGGCACAGGTGGCGCTGGCGCTGCCGGAGGACCAGGCCTTTGCCGCGGCGGCGCTGACCCACGAGATACTGGAGCAGCTGCCCCGCATACAGCAGACACTGATGACGGACATTGAGGCCACGTTTGACGGCGATCCGGCAGCGGCGGACAAGGAGGAGATCATTTTCGCCTATCCGGGGCTGTTCGCCATCTTCGTATACCGCATTGCCCACGAGCTGTACCTGCGGCAGGTTCCCATGATCCCCCGGATGATGACGGAGTACGCCCACAGCCGGACGGGTATCGACATCCACCCCGGCGCGCAGATCGGGCCGTGGTTCTTCATCGACCACGGCACGGGCATCGTCATCGGCGAGACCACCGTCATCGGCAGCCATGTCAAGCTGTACCAGGGCGTGACGCTGGGGGCACTGTCCCCCAGGGCGGGCCACGCCAGCCTGCCGGGCAAGCGCCATCCCACCGTGTGCGACTATGTGACCATCTACTCCGGCGCGTCCATCCTGGGCGGCGAGACGGTCATCGGCGAGCACTCCGTGGTGGGCGGCAACGCCTTCCTCACCGGCTCGGTGGCCGACAATACCCGGGTGGTCATCACCGCCCCGGAGACGGTGTTCAAAAACGCATAACGCCTCCACAGGGGATGAGACGGACGCGAAAGCGTCCGTCTTTTTGTCTATTTTTCGCCCCGAAATTTCGTCACAATGCCATGTGTCGCTGCGGGAAACTTTCCTTGCCACCGCTTCGCCGGTATACTATAATAAAGTCAACAACGTAAAGGAGGCGGCTCTATGGAACGCATCAGCAAGGAAAACTACTATCTGGACATCGCCGAGACGGTGCTGGAGCGGGCCACCTGCCTGCGCCGGGTGTACGGCGCGATCATCGTGAAAAACGACGAGATCATCTCCACCGGCTACAACGGTGCGCCCCGCGGACGGAAGAACTGCGTGGACATGGGCTTCTGCACCCGTGAGGCCATGCAGGTCCCCCGGGGACAGCGGTACGAGCTGTGCCGCAGCGTCCACGCCGAGGCCAACGCCATCATCTCCGCCAGCCGCCGGGACATGGTGGGCAGCACCCTGTATCTGGTGGGCAGGGACGGCCGGACCGGGGCGCTGCTGGGCGACGCCACCAGCTGCGCCATGTGCCGCAGGCAGGTGATCAACGCGGGTATCAGCAAGGTGGTCATACGGAAGACGGATACGGAATTTGAGGTCGTGGACGTGCAGGACTGGGTGCAGCAGGAGGATGACGTGCCCGCACTGTAAAGAAGGGCTATCCGGCCGAAGGGCCGATAGAATACAACAACTGAACAAAGGAGAATGTGTGATGCTGAACGACTCTAAGATCGCCGCCTACACGGCGATACTGCAGGAGGAGCTCCTGCTGGCCACAGGGTGTACAGAGCCCATCGCCGTCGCGTACTGTGCCGCAAAACTGCGCGAGGTGTTGGGCGGAAAACCGGAGAAAATTCTCGCTGAGGTAAGCGGGAACATCCTGAAGAACGTGAAATCCGTGGTCGTCCCCAACACGGGCGGGCGGCGCGGGATCGACGCCGCCATCGCCGTGGGCATAGTGGCCGGTGACGCCGACGCGGAACTTCAGGTTTTGGCCAAGGTAACGGAGGACGATGTGGCGGCCATCCAGGGCTATCTAGACGCCACGGACATCCGCGTCACCTGTCCCGAGACGCCCTGCCTGCTGGACATCAAGCTCACCGGCTGGCTGGGAGCGCACCACGCCTGCGTCCGGGTGGCCAACAACCACACGAACATCATCTACATCGAAAAGGACGGCCAGGTGCTGAAGGAGCTGCCCGTTACCGGCAACGCCGAGGACAATTTGCAGGACAAGTCCGTTCTCAACGTAAAGGACATCATCACATTCGCCGAAACTGTACCCATAGACGCCATCCTGCCCACGGTGGGACGGCAGATCGAAAAGAACACCGCCATCGCCGCTGAGGGGCTGGAAAACAGCTGGGGCGCGAACATCGGCTCAACGCTGCTGCGAACCTCTCAGGACTGGGAGACCCAGGCCCGCGCCTGGGCCGCCGCCGGGTCTGACGCTCGGATGAACGGCTGCGAAATGCCGGTGGTCATCGTGTCCGGCTCGGGCAACCAGGGCATCACCGCCTCCGTGCCCGTGTGGAAGTACGGCAAGCTCATGGGCGCGGACGAGGAGACGATCCTGCGGGCCGTGTGCCTCAGCGATCTGATCACCATCCACCAAAAGACCGGCATCGGGCGGCTCAGTGCCTACTGCGGCGCGGTGTCCGCCGGTGTGGGCGCGGGCTGCGGCGTGGCATGGCTGCGGGGCGCGGACTACGAGACCATCTGCCACACGCTGGAAAACGCGGTGGCCATGATCTCCGGCTGCATCTGCGACGGTGCGAAGGCCAGCTGCGCCAGCAAGATCGCCATGGGCGTGGGCTGCGGGCTGCTGGGCTGCGACATGGCCTTTGACGGCAACAACTTCCAGCCCGGCCACGGCATTTTGGGCACGGACGTGGAGGACACCATCCGCCACGTGGGCGTGCTGGCCTCCCAGGGTAGGCGGGAGACCGACCGGGTGATCCTGAAGATCATGACGGAGTGATGAAAGACTCCGGCAAGGGCGGGGCTTTGCCCCGCCCTTGCCGTATTCTGCGGTGTAGGGGCGGACGGCCTGTCCGCCCTGCCGGTCTTAGGAAAACAGGCGGGTAATCATGGTGAAGGGGATCTGGTCCGTGTCGTAGCCATACGTTTTCCCGTCAGGCCGTGTGAAGCGGAAGAACGGCCCTTCCGTCCAGCTGTTGGCCGGGTTTTCCAGCGGCACTTCCCAAATGTCCAGCACCATCCCGCTGCCGTAGTCAACGGTGATATACGGCGTTTCATCCGGCGCACTGCCCGGACGGCCCGCGCCGGCCTTGGTGATAAGGCGCAGCAGGTCGCTGAGATCATCGGCGTCCGCCTCCGCCGACGCGCCCGCCACGGTGACGGTGAACTCCCCTGTCCGGCGGGCGTAACGGGTGGCCTCCGTCAGGTCGGACACCCAGGCGCGGTACTGGAAAAAATAGCGGCAGCTCCAGGCGATGAGCGCGATGACGAAGGCCAGGATGGCCGCCGCGATGAGCAAGGGCCTTCGCAGCGTCTTTTCCTTTTTGCGGCCCGCGCCGCCGCGGTCCACGGCATCGTACAGTCCCATGGCGCACCTCCTTTTTGATCTGTGCTCTCAGTGTATACCAAATCTACCCCCCTGTCCAGTCATTCATTGCCGATAATGCGCAAAAAACAAGACCTGCTTTCGCAGGTCTTGTTTTTGTGTCGTTCACTTACTCGGTCACGAAGGGCAGCAGAGCGATCTGACGGGCGCGCTTGATGGCCTCGGTCAGCTGACGCTGATGCATGGCGCAGGTGCCGGTGGTGCGGCGGGGCAGGATCTTGGAGCGCTCGGAGATGAAGCGGCGCAGCTTGGCGGCGTCCTTGTAGTCGATGTGCTCGCACTTGTCCACGCAGAACTGGCAGACCTTCTTGC
>ENA-UOJG01003321-UOJG01003321.1-human-gut-metagenome-genome-assembly--contig:-C47-NODE-3321-length-11619-cov-7.830681_pt1 | contig 11619 bp, 11 predicted proteins | sample MGYA00242340_ERZ723887 | MGnify/ENA metagenome assembly ERZ723887 | reverse complement strand
GCTGGAGAAGATTGCCGGTGAGATATTGGTGATTTCGGCAGGCTTAGGGATAGCGGAGGAAAAAATAAATGTGACTCGTGATAAGCTCGGTGGGCTTACAAATGCAGTCCGGCCACGCGTAATCGTGGGCCGTCTGCCGAGAATCGGCAGCAATGGCACCCATAACTACTACCTGACGCCGGAGTTGCAATTCGGCGACGGCTCATGGATTCCGGTCTCTCTGACAACAAAAGCTTTCAAGGACTGGCTTGGTGACGAAAACGCTACCGAGCCTTTCACCATCGAGGCTGTCGGGCTGCTGCGGGTATATCTTTCTTTAGCTCCCGGCGACCCTCGTAAGTATATTAAGCCGGAGCTCTCGCCGTTAAACATCACTGTCGAGAATGGCGTGGCTACCATCAGTAAGAAAACTCCTGGCGCAGTCTTCCTTGATTCATTTGGTCTGCATGCTGATATGGCAGTATATAAGGATCCTTCCGGCTTAGGTCCGCAACCTGACGGCAGCAGGTTAATTGTGCGTTATGACGAAGAGCGCGGGTGGGTAGGCTGCAATGTTCCACATCGTGCTGGAGGTTTTGCCATCGACAGGCTCGCACCTCCGACATATACGGAAGTAATGGCTGCGTTGACCGGGGATCATCTACAGGCATCCGGCTACCCATTTCAGATTCAATTCCGCAGCCGGGCTGTAAGACCGAAAGGCTCAACGGCTAAAGACGCCACGAAAAAATTTCATTTCTGGTCGTTAAAAAAGAAACGGGGATGTGTGTTCCGCGTTCGCCGGACGCTTGGGGCTCGCCGTTTTCGTAGGAATAAGATTGAGGTAGAGACAATTGATAGCCACTCCTACGCCCATCGCAATTTCATGGCATCAGAATGGCATTACTATTCTGTACGATGGGAAACCTCCGTTGGCGCCGATGGCAAGAAAGATTATCGAATAAGAGCTCTCCGGCGGTTAGGATAAAAAAGCGAATAAGGCACACACCGAATTACATGCAGTAGCATTAACTTCTCAGTGTAAGCCTTATCCAATTGCAAATATAGCAACTAATTGTTTAACCGCCAAATAAATTCGGAGAAAATCGCCTCTTCACTATTTTAACGGACCAACATTTATATCACCTCAAAAAAAATAGACACTATGCACCCTAACCAATTGTTATCGGATACGCTCAGATGGCTGTGTGCCGCGCTCGGCGGCGCGCTGGCCATTCTGGAGCCTACGTTGCCCTACATCCTTATCTGCACGCTGATGATATTGGCCGACTGCTATACGGCGTGGGCCCTTTCACGCCGTGCGCGCAAGGCGCACCCAGCCAGAGTGAGTGAGGATGGGGCGAAGTTTAAGAGCCACCATTTCGGGGAGGTTCTGCTTACACTGCTCAAAGCCTACGCGCTAATTGTGATGGCTTTCCTCATCCAGCGGCATATTACCGACGGGATGCCTGTTGACCTCACGAAGATAGCTGCCGGGGCGATTTGCTTCTGGCAGGCGTGGTCGATTCTGGAGAATGAGAGCAGCTGCAACGGCGCGCGCTGGGCCAAGCTACTGCAGCGCATCCTGGTTGACAAAACCTCGCGGCATTTCGACATTGACCTTGACGAACTTAAACCCGAGGAGCGATGAAAGCGAGTGAATCCATTAAAGCTTTTATAAAGCAATGCGAGGGGCTGAGGCTGACGGCGTACCGGTGTCCCTCCGGGGTGTGGACCGTAGGCTACGGCCACACGGGGACCGATGTGACGCCGGGCAAGCAGATCAGCAAGGCGGAGGCCGAACGGCTATTTGAGGCCGACCTGGCAAGGTTCGAGGCTGAGCTGGGCGCGGCTGTCGGCCATCTGGGGTTGCGGCAGGGGCAGTATGATGCTCTACTGAGCTTCGCCTACAACGTTGGAGTGCGGTCGCTGCTGGCGTCGACATTGTGGCGCAAGGTGCAGGCGAATGCCGACGACGCGAGCATTCCGGCGGAGTTCTCGCGCTGGGTGTACGGCACTCAGGGGGGCCGCAAGGTGAAACTTCCGGGGCTGATAAAACGCAGAGCGGAGGAGGCGCGGCGCTATGCATCCCGCTAAGATGACGACGCGCCAGATAATGGCATGGAGAGCCGTGGGGCGGGCGATTGTGGTCGTGGTTACTATAGCCTTTTGGGCGATGGTAGCGTGGGCGCTGACAGGATGCACGACCACACGGTATGTACCTGTGGAGAGCGTTCGCACGGAATACTGCGACCGGGCGGTGGAGACGCTACGCGTGGACACCGTGGCCTCGGAGCGGACGCTCTACATAAAGGGAGACACGGTGGTTGACATCCGGGAGCGGTGGCGCGTGCGGGTGCGCGAGGTTCACGACACGACGATGGTATGCAAGACGGACTCGGTGGCCTATCCCGTGGAGGTTCCGGCGGAGCTGACGCGCTCCGAGCGATTTTATCTGCGGTTCGGCCGAGGCGCATGGTGGGCGCTGGTGGGAGTGGTGGCCGGAGGAGCGCTTTGGTTGGCGGTGAGGAGATTTAACCCGATTAAGCGGGGATAATCGAGATTAACCGAGATTAAGCCCGAAGGGCTACCGCATAGAGGATGAGGACGGATAGAAGAAGGAATTTAATTTAAAAGGATATGATAAAGATTGAATTGAATGTGAAGAAGGCTGCCGCGCTGGCACAGGCGCGCGTGGAGGCCGCTTACGCCGGAGCGAAGCTGACGCAGAGCGCGGCGGAAGGCGTGGACGCTGAGGCGTTCGACCGCGTGGCCATGAGCGAGGAGGAGGCAGCCGACCTTGACCGACACTGGGCGGAGGCTGTGGCCGTGGCTAATGCATCGCTGGGCGAGATGCTTGAGAGCGCGAGCGACCCGATGGGCGACTGGAGGGCGACACTCCACACGTCGGCGCTGGCCAACACCGCGCTGAAGGCGAGCGTAGAGGAGGCGATGACGGATTACTTCGCGCTGGCGTTGCTGGGCAAGTGGTATCGGCTGGCGCAGCCGAATCTGTCGGAAGCGACGCTGGAGCGGGCGACGGCCACGCTAAAGAATGCTGTGGGGATGCTATATTGCAGACGGCGTCCGTCCATGGCCGACTACGAAATATCAACCAACCCAAAGCCTGACGATATATGAGCTGTCCATTTTCAAGCAGAAGCGATGCTGCTTCGGAGAAGAGAACCGAGATCAAGATAACGCTCAAGCGCGAGCAATTGCTCTACGACATCGAGAACTACGCCTATGTAGCAGGCGATTTGATGGACGAGGATAGCCACGGGCGACATACCACCCAGGATATAGCCCGCGACGGCAACGAGCCGCTGGCTACACGTGCTATGAATCTTGCTGTGGCCTACTGCGCGGAGGAGCTGTATCCCTATACCAAACGCGAATGCGCCGAAGCGGAGGCCACGCTGACAGACGAGCTTGACCGACCGCCGGCATATACCATCGAGATGAGTGTGCCGCAGGCGTTTTCGCACACCACGCACACCCTGCTGAAAGAGTTGCTCCATCGGTTTGTGGTGGAACGTGTGCTGTATGAGTGGATGATGATAACGAATCCCGAAGCCGCGCAGACATGGAGGTTGCGGTGGAAGGAGACGAAGGAGAAGATAGAGAAGATAGCCAAGCGGCCGACGGGGAGGGCGAGGATTAAGCCTTGGCCTAATTGGTAAAGAAAAGCCGGAGTGCGACAGGCGCCCCGGCTTTTTTTTGGCGGTAGGCGGCTGCAAGCGGCCTATGCAGAAGACGAAGATGGGTGGATTGGGAGCATTGGGAATTTTGGGAGCACCTGCTACCGCAGGTGGTTGGTGAGGCGAGGGGCGACATCGAGGGAGGTGCCGGAGAGTGTGTCTTCAGGATTGAAGTCGGTGAGGATAAGGAGGCGGAAAAACTTGTAGGGGGTGCCGGAGATATTGCGGATGCGAGCGTTGACGGAGGAAGCGACAAGGTGCCAGTGGCGCATGTCGCGGGAGCCGTAGAGGGCGCATTTTACTGCGCCATCGGGGAAGTCGCCGCGCTGGAGGGCACTGCGGACGGTTTTGTATACATCCGATTCGCCGAAGCCGAGCGGTCGGGTAACAAGCATGCCTTTGACTTTTGCCGGCTGCTGGCGCGAGTAGTCGAGCAGGACGCGGTCGGCTGTAACGGTCAGCGCCTGCGGATATGAGTTGACGTCGTAGGCGATAGAGCCTCGCGCCACCGCCCACAAAGCCGAGCGGAGCGAGAATACATAGGCGTGGTCTTCGCCGACGCGGTAGGCATAGATGCGCTGGTGCGGATAGTCGTAAATCATATTGCAGCGGCGCAGGAAGTCGGAGAAGGCAGACAACGGGATGCATGAGTCCGAGCCGTGGCCGAGCATTGCGTGAAGCTTATCGAAATGCGGAAGCGAGAAGAGATTGAACGGCCAGTCGTTGGCGAGTGAGTCGGAGATGCACTGCGCCTCCGAGCCGGAAAGCTGCATGATTCCGCGTTCGGCGGGGAATAGCACCGAGGTATCAATCTGGACAATACCGGAGGGATTGGCAACGACATCGCGGGTGATAGGCTGGCGAGCCACGAACGCGCCCGACGAACCCGATTCAAGCGCCCAGACGCCCTCGTCGGTGAAGGCGTAGACCGGGAACTGACCGAACTGGCCCTGCGAAAGAGCCTTGGCTGCGGAGGAGAAGGCCAGCACGCGGCCCGAGCCGACTGTGGTATAGTTGGCGGCAGGGAGGACGAACGGATTGTTGGTTTCCGAGCATACGACTTCCGAGGGAGAACGGCGCGTGGCTTCCGAAGGGGACGCCGCCAGCGAGAGGAAGAGCTGCTTGAGCTCGGGAGTGAGCGTGGACGGAGGAGTTCTGACATCATCCCATGAGCAGGGCTTGAGGGCGAGGGCAAAACGGCGCGGGCCAAACGTTTTATTCCGGAGTTCGCCGTCGATACCACTCCCCTTGAACTCCGCGAACGGATAGGTATGCAGCGGTTCGCCGGAAAGGTGGTATGCACCATGAAGATACTCATGGCGGGTGAATTCAATCCAGTAGGTATGTTCGGTGGAAGCGTGTTGCGGAGTGACGAAAGTTCCGGGTTCGTTGCCATCGACGGGGGTAATGACGTCGGGGCCTTCGGGGATTCCCGGGTTTTCGGGGGTTACCCAGATAGAGTGGGAATAATCGTCGGATTGAGAGGCTTGGGAGATTTGGGAAGACTGGGAGGTTTGGGAGTCTTGGGTTTGGTCGGAGCCATCGGAGCCGCCGGAATCGGGGGATGGTGAGAGGGAAGGCCTGGCATATTCCTCGGCGAGCCATCCGGTGGCGGGGGCGTGAAGACGCCCGAAGCGAGCGTTGGGGTCGGGAACAAAGATGAACGGCACGGGGCAATCCCACGCGGACATGATGACCGGGAAAGAGCGGCGCATATACCATCCCTCGGAGTCCTTGCAGAACACCTCGACGTAGGCTGAGTTGGAGCCGATGTAGTCGTAGCCCTCGTGGATTGCACGATGGCCCTGATAGAATATGGAGGTAAGTCCCGTAAGGTTGCGGCGGGAGCGGATGAGGTCGCCCAGCGTGAGGCGGGAGTTATAGGTCCATTCGACCGCCGGCACGACCGGGTCGTTGGCTGCCATGGACTCCTTGAGTTCCTCGCGAGTAACGAGCAGGTCGGGCGAGATCTGAATAGGGTCGCCGACGATCTGATTGTAGCGGTATTCGCCTCCGGAGCGTGTGAACATCGCCTTGAGCTCTTTGATTGTGAGAGTGCGGAGCCGGTAGAATGTGTGGCAGGATTTAATTTCTTCGACAAATTTGTCGTTAGGATAGAACTCGGCATAGATATTAAACTCGTTCATCCAGCTGACGGAGGGCAGCTTGTTGTAGTCGATGCGGTAAATTGGAGCGGAAATAAAGATATCGATACCGAGAACGAGGTCTCCCCATTGGTCGAGTTCAGCCATCAGGGATGCAGTTGCGCCCGAGCTTTTGCGGGCGAGGAGGTTGTATGAGCGCATGCCCCATGTTCCGATGGAGGCATGCACGTTGCCATCCATGCCACCGCTGCCTTCGGAAGAGCCGAAATGGTAGGTTATGGGCGATGGAGGTACCATCAGCACAGGCGCGGAAATCTGAACGTGAGAACCATCGTAGAGGCGCAGGGCGTAGCATAGAAAGAAGGGTTCGACGAAGCGCGATAAATCCATCTGCGCGTTGCGGAAGGAATTGTAAGCACCGAACCATGCGTTTGCAATGGAGCGGCGGCCGCCGGAGGTGATTGGACAGCCTTCTTCGTCGGGATTTGTCTCGGCTACAAACGTGACGGCGGCAGTACGCTCGGCGCGGCACTGGCCGTTGTCGGACCACGGATTGCGGTCGGTGGAGGTATAGACCTCGCTGTAGTCGCGGTAGGCTACGGCGGTGGGTTTGACCTCGACGAGATTTTCGTTACTTTTGTTGTCGTCGCCCCCACCTTTTCCGAGGGCGAATTCGAGCGGAATCATGGGCGGGGCCTGTGGGAGCAGACGGTAAGACTGGTCGACCCAGTAGAGGTGGGACATCTCGGAGGCGGTTGCGAAGGTGACGACGTTGCCCGTGATGGTATGAGCTACGATTCTGTCGGCATCGACGGAGCAGATGCGCGATGATGTATCGGCGAGGATTGCGGCGAGATTGGCAGTGCGCGAATCGAAGGTTGGCTGGCCAGCTTCAACCGCATCGATAGCCGAGGCCGAGGCGTAGCGGAATTCGACCGTCCGGTGTTCATAGTCGATTTCGTAGATGGAGCCGTCGCCCACGGGAACCTTTCGCCAGTCGAGGTGTGTGAAGATATAGTTGTCGCCCTGCTGGACGTGGTGGACGCACAGCAGGGTGAAGCCTTCGGGGATTTGGAGTAGGCGGTCGGGTGGGAGGATGGAATGGAGTGAGCCGGTTTCGTTGATAAGGTCGAGCGAGAGGGCAAGCGCGCCGTCGGGGGCTTCGCGTTCGGAGGGGGCGGTAGAGACGCCGGTGTATTTTATTTCCTGGATCATAGGGGCTGTCGGGTTATGATAGGGAGGTATAGTGTGCCGCCATCGAGAATCGGCTGGCCCGTCGCGAATGAAGCGGATGGCGTATGGAGTCCGGCGGCATCGAGAAGCGAACATGCCAGGGCGACAGAGTTTACGCAAAGGTTCGAGCTGCCACGGCGCGATGGGCGGCACCGGGCTTGATAGCGGCCGCAGGGATTATCAATTCGGACGGCGTGAAGCAGAAATTCTCCGTCGGGGGAGCATGAGATATTGATACAGTCGCCGGGGCGCAGCGAGATGGCGTCGGCTACACGCGAGGTAATGCGAATCAGACCGCCACGCGAGAATGATATATCGGGTCGTCGGGTATGATGCAGAAGTTTCTTCACAGCAAGAGCAATTTAGGAACAGGAAGGATTAGCGATGGCTTATTCGACGGCGAGCGCGCGGGCGCTCGATTCGGAAGTAGGGTTGGCCCGCTTTCGTGGTTTGGCGAGAAACCGAAAGCTTGCACGGACGCTGGAAATCAGAGACTCCATATTCATAGAACATGCGGGCCACGGTGGGATTCAGCGACTCGAAACCGATACACCGGTGCTTACTGTTGTATTGCACGCAACCCATCTGGGTTGGTGTGTCGATGGCTGGGTTGACCATAAATCCGTAGCATCGGGAAGAGGGGATGTAGAACACGAAGACGCGCGGCTCGTCGGCTTCGCCGTAGAGGAGCTGCAGACGCTTAAAGAGCGAGCCAGAGAATGTAACAGAGCTGTCGCGGGCGTCCATCAGAACGAAGCAGTGGCGGCGCTCCCAATGCGACACGAGTCGCCCCGGGAGAGCCCGGAGCGACTTGGCGATAGTGCAGAATCGACTGCGAAGGTTGGTGAAAAGATTGGTAAACATAATGCGAAGATAGTGGAGCTCAGTGAGAGAAGGTGGTTAAGTTTGTATAGTTGTGTCGCGAACGGAACGACACGGTCTCCACAAACTTGTAGGAGAGATTGCTCTCGAGGGCGTCGCGGTGGGCGTTGGCGTCGCGACGGGAGAGGAAGATGAAGCTGGAGAGCTCGCAGCGCCTGGCGCCGCGGGTGTGGATGATGTTGGCGTAGTACCTGCGGCCGAACAGAAAGGCCGCGATTTCGGAAAGGACGGTAGGGAAATTGAACATGGTTTGGATTATTGAGATTGGATGGTTCAGGCGGTGGGTTTGGCGCGGCGGATCAGGTGCATGTTCTGCTGCATCAGGAAGAGGATTTCGGCGTGGAAATCGGAGGTTTTGTTGAATTTGGCGCGGCTTTGGACGACTTTGAAGGTGCGTAGATTCACCTCGATGGTTTCAAGGCGGCTGCCGTTGCGGTCGCGGGCCGAGAGAATCAGGCTGTCGGACTTACGGTAGTATTCGGCGTCGAACACGCAATGGTGCATCGCCTCTCCCTCCTCGGCAATCTCAGCTACCGAGCGGATGACGACGATGGAGATGTTGCTGTTGCCGAAGCAGATGCCAAAGTATGGAGCTTTGTCTTGCTGATAGTGTTCCTCCCATTTGCGGGCTTTGGCCATGCGCTCCTCGCGTTCGCGCTTTTGGCGCGCACGCGCAGCCCGGGCGAGCAGGGCATCGTGGGCCTTTACAAGGTCGGGCGGACAGACTACCTTGGGGTTGTGGGTATCCATGCCGAAGCCTTCGGCCAGACGGAGCATGTCGTGCCACATCTGGGCGTCCTGGACGATATATCCGTTGCGGTTGGCGATGCGCACCGAGTGAAGGAACGGCAGCTCGCGCTGGCCGCGGCGCACCATATCGAGGAACAGGTCGAGCTGGCCGGTCTTGACGAGCATCTCGGAGGCGGGAACCGACAGCAGGTAGCGCATGGCATCCGTCATGGCGATGGCTCTCTGGTATCGGAGTAACCGGGATGTCCATCCGTTGCGCCGGAGCAGAGGAGTTACGCGGATGTCGGGGTACAGCAGATTGCCGGAAATGTCGTAGATGTCGTCGAACTGATAGTAGCCGGTGCCACCACCGTTGTGATGGCGGATACCAAGGGGTGCATTGAAATCCCAGACAGTAGAATTGAAGGAGCGGTGGAGCTGGCGCCCGGTAATCACCTCCTTGCCTTCGTCGGAAATCCAGATTTGGAAGATTTCGTTGATGTCGTAGTGGGCGAAGTGTTCGGCGGTGTAGTTGAGCCGGGCGACTTCCCAGGTGCGGGCAACCTGATGGCCGCGGAAGGTAGTTATAACGGTGAAATAGCACCATTCGCGCCAGGGAGTGTCAGGTGAGTTCTTCTCAGCGTCCATCGTTCGGCCGCAGTAAGGGCAGTCGTACTGGCCGTTGCGAAGAAATGAGTCGATGTATGGTTTGTCGTAGACGACGGTCTGGCCGCAGCACAGACACCGGACTTCGCGTTTGCGTGGCTTGATGACCGCACGGGGCGCGAAAGCGTGGGTGAAAGCGTATTGGCGCTGTTTCTCTGTAATGGGCGGGAGTTTGGCCGCGAGGGCCAGCATGGCATATTCGGCTTTACTTTTCGGTTTCATAGATCAGTCGAACAATGATGGTGAGGATTCGAGAATGCGCTGACGCTCCTGACGCTGGCGCTCCTTTCGGCTGGCTTCGGCCTTACGGCGTGCAGCATCGCGTGCGGCCTCTTCCTTGAGGCACTGCTGCTCGTAGGCCAGGCGCGCAGCCTCGCGGGCGGCGGCTTTCTCTTCGTCGGTAAGTTCAATGGCGGCAGCGGCCGTTTTAGAGGTTGATACGCGGGCTGCAGGCGCAGTGCTGATTTTGATGTTGTCCTCGTCGTAGTAGTGGATGGCGAGACCGAATACTTCGTCGTCGGTCATGCAGACTGACGATCCGCGCTTGCGGGCTTCGCCAAGGATGTAGCGGAAGCACTCATCGATGCTTTTTGACGGTTTGGCATAGGAGGTGGCAAACTGAGGATCTTCGGAGGCACGGCGGTCGAGGTATGCCTTGATGGCGTCTTTGGGGGAGTTGGGGTTGGTGCTCATGGGGAGGGTTTTGTGGGATTAAATTTGATTGAGCGGGAATTGTCGGGATATTGTCCGGGCTGAAGCCTGGAGCGCAAACAAATCGGGGGGGTGCCGGGGCGTTGGTACCATTTTATAGCTTAAAAAATTTGTGTATATGGATACAATTTGTTAACTTAGAGAACGTGGTTGGTGGCTCTCCCACGAGGTAAGATATTTGTCAGTTCCGGCCTATAGTCGCAGAGAGCCACAATATTGCGTCCGTAGGTCGGGACTGCCTTTATTTTAAAGATTGTTTTTAGGTATGGCAAACACAAAACAAACTTCTAAAAAGATTGCCTCGCTTGCATCCAAGGTGCTGAGGAGTCCGAGTAGCAGCAAAACTGCAAAGAAACTCGCCGGAAGCACCTTGTCGCAGACGAGAACCGGGTCTAAACGGTCAAAGTGATTATTTCCTTGATGCAACACTTGGGAATAGTCATTATTCCGTTTACCTGAGTCGCTGAATTGTCGGTCTCGTCTGAATAGTTGTGGGCGAGACCGATTACTTTGTCATCTTCATATATGATGATGCCGAAACTCTCGACTGCAATTTCGGACGCCTTGAAGCCATCGGAGATGTCCCGCCAACCGCTATCCATGCCGCTGTCAACCCAACGAATACAGACTTTCCTGTTTTCTTTCTGTTTCTTCATTTTTTCTCCTCCTTGCTGAGTCTCGGCAACGAGGGCGTCGGCATAGCGCAGGGCGTTGCGGGCAACGATTCTTGTGAGGTTGTCGGAGAGAGGGTCCGATGCAAGGTCTTCGTACATTTTCATCCGGTCGGCATTGGAGAGTAAGGCTTGCATGGCCATTGCGGCGATGCGGAGACGGTCGGTGTGGTGACAATCTGTCACCGGTTGAGTGTACGATGATGGCGTACGGTTGGCGGGTTGCGGCTCTGGGGACAAATTGTCCCCATCGGGATTCGGCTCGGCTGGCTTCGGCTCTAAGCTGTCCACATTACCATGCGAGCTGTCAACGTTAACTTGCCCGCAACTTGCCTGTAACTTGCTTGGTTCATCCGGCAGGCACTTTGAGCCGAAAAGAGTGTCAATAACAGATATTATTCCTCTGTTATAATACAACTCTTCTCGTGCTGTGGGATTCTGTTCGGCTTCGCTGTACTTTGCTTCCTGCTCATAGGCTCTTTGCCACTTTTCCTGCACTTTCTTGCGGCTCACTGTCAGCATCTCCTCTCCCTCCGTGTCCGAGGTAAGGTTGTGGATACCGAACATACCCTCATGGGCGTGCATAAAACCCAAATCATACTCCTCTTTGCTTGCTTTTGTCGCAACACGGCGGTATTCATACTTCACTTCCTCCTTGAACTCTTTAGGGAGGATAGACCAAACAAGGTCTTATAGTTCTTTATTCATAATCTTTGAAAATCTTTATTACATTTTTATAGATTTTTCTTCTTTCTTTTGATGATTATTTCTACGGGTTCGGGGTCTGAATCCCATGTGAGGTCGGGGAATGAATCTACGGGGAGCGAGTGCATCATGTACCCATTCCAAGCAATTTCATTCCTATCAGGCTCATTTTGATAGAGGAACACATCGCCATCGAAATCTCTCGCCACCCATCCTTTAATCACGGTTTCCTCCGAG
>ENA-UOJG01003317-UOJG01003317.1-human-gut-metagenome-genome-assembly--contig:-C47-NODE-3317-length-11625-cov-18.634659_pt1 | contig 11625 bp, 9 predicted proteins | sample MGYA00242340_ERZ723887 | MGnify/ENA metagenome assembly ERZ723887 | reverse complement strand
TGCGTATGGCCCGGACCATTGCCGACCTGGAGGGCAGCGAGCGCATCGAGGCGGCGCATCTTGCCGAGGCCATACAGTACCGCAGCAGCAGTACACTGAAATGACGGCGGGATCTTTTCCGCCCTGCCATCGTCAAGCCTCCTCGGCGTATACCTGATACGCCGTCGTCAGCTTGCCATCGGCGGGACAAAAAATCTCACCGCCGTGGCGGGATATTTTCCGCCCAGCCATCGTCAGACCCAGTACGCCGCCGATAAACGTCCGTAGGGGACGGCGTCCCGCAGTGGAGCGCAGCGGAACAAATGCCCTTGGGGTACGCCGTCCCGCTGTAGGGGCGGACGAAGCTGCCCGCCCGCCGTCCCCATATCTGTACACCAACAACAAGGAGAGAACCATATGCACGAGATCATTCTGTGCAAGCTGGGCGAGGTGGTCCTGAAGGGACTGAACCGCCGCAGCTTTGAGATGAAGCTGATGAGCAACATCCGCCGCCGCACCCAGCGGTTCGGCAAGTGGAAGATATATTCCCGCCAGTCCACTATCTATGTGGAGCCGGCGGAGGAGACCTGCGACATCGCCGGGGCCTATGCCGCCTGCAAGCAGGTGTTCGGCATCATCGCCATCACCCGGGCGCTGCCCTGCGAGAAGAGCAAGGAGGCTATTTTCGACACGGCAAAGACCTATCTGGGCGGCGCGCTGACCGCGGCCAAGAGCTTCAAGGTGGAGAGCAAGCGGGCGGACAAGTCCTTCCCCATGGGCAGCATCCAGCTGAGCCAGTGGGTGGGCGGCGCGCTCCACGACGCCTTCCCCCACCTGACGGTGGACGTACACCACCCGGAGCTGACGGTGTACATCGAGGTACGGGAGGACGCGGCCTACGTCCACGGCCCCGCCGAGAGCGCCGCGGGCGGTCTGCCCCTGGGCATGGGCGGCCACGCGGTGAGCCTGCTGTCCGGCGGTATCGACAGCCCCGTGGCCAGCTATATGATCGCCAAGCGGGGCGTACAGCTGGAGATGATCCACTTCGCTTCTCCGCCCTATACCGGCGAGCTGGCCCGGGAGAAGGTGCTGAAGCTGGCGGAGGAGCTGACCCCCTGGTGCGGCCGGCTGGCGGTGTTCATCATCCCCTTTACCGAAATTCAGGAGGAGATACGCCGCAAGTGCCCGGAGGACCACTTTACCCTGATCATGCGGCGGTTCATGATGCGCCTGGCCAATATGCTGGCGCTGGAGCTGCGGTGCCGCGCCCTGGTCACCGGAGAAAATCTGGGTCAGGTGGCCAGCCAGACCATGCAGGCGCTGGCCGTCAGCGAGGACGTGACCACCATGCCGGTGCTGCGGCCCCTGATCGGCATGGACAAGGAGGAGATCGTGAAGATCGCCCGCCATATCGGCACCTTCGACACGTCCATCCTGCCCTATGAGGACTGCTGCACTGTGTTCACGCCCCGGCACCCCAAGACGAAGCCCAGCGTGGAGGAGACGCGGGAGTACGAAAGCGCGCTGGATGTGGAGGGCCTGTGCCAGCGGGCCATGGCCGGACGCGAGATGATCCGGATCAAACCTACGCTATAAGGAGGCGCGTCTATGCCCCGTACCGCGGAGATCATCGCCGTGGGCAGCGAGCTGCTCGACGGCGGCGTGACCAATACGAATGCCGCGTTTCTCTCCCGGCTGCTGACTGCCGCCGGTGTGGAGGTGCTGTACCACACCACTGTGGACGACGACGCGGCGCGGCTGGAAAAGGCCGTGACCATCGCAAGGGGACGGGCAGAGCTGCTGGTGTTCACCGGCGGGCTGGGTCCCACCTACGACGATATGACGAAAACGGCGGTGTGCGCCGCGCTGGACACGCCGCTGGTGTTCCACCCGGAGGTGGTGGAGGATATGCGGCGGTACTTTGAGAAGGTATTTCGCAGGGAGATGCCGGAATGCGATATGCAGCAGGCCTATCTGCCGGAGGGGTGCACCGTGTTCCGCAATCCGGTGGGCACGGCCCCAGGGTGCGTGTTCACCGCCGGGAAGACCACGGCGGCGCTGCTGCCCGGCGTGCCCCATGAGTGCAGCTATATGGCCGAGCACTGCCTGCTGCCCTGGCTGGAGCAGGTCCGGGGACAGACGGTGCGGTCACACACGCTGCATATCTTCGGCCTGACGGAGCCGCAGGTGCAGGAGTTGCTGGGCGACCTGCTGCGGCGGGAGGCGGACATGACGCTGGCACCCTATGCCAAGCCGGGCGAGGTGATGCTGCAGCTGTCCGCCCGCGGGGCGGACGAGCGTGCCTGTGAGGCGCGGATGGCGCCGGTGCTGGCGGAGGTAAGGGCCCGGCTGGGCGCGTATCTCTACGGCGCGGACGTGTCCGGACTGGAGGAGACGGTGCTGACGCTGTGCCGGGAACGGGGACTGACGCTGGCGGCGGCGGAGAGCTGTACCGGCGGACTGATCGCCAAGCGGCTGACGGATATCCCCGGCGCGTCGCAGGTCTTTCTGGGCGGCGTAGTCAGCTATACGAACCATGTGAAGCAGCAGGTGCTGCACGTGCCGGAGAATTTGCTGGCGCGCTGCGGCGCGGTGTCGGCGGAGGTGGCCCGGGCCATGGCCCTGGGCGTCCGGGTGCTGACAGGCGCGGACCTGGCGGTGTCTGTCACCGGACTGGCCGGTCCCGACGGGGACGACCGGGGAAACCCGGTGGGCACCGTGTTCGTGGGGCTTTCCGCGCCGGAGGGCGTGACCGTGCGGCATCTGACCATGGGCGGCGACCGGGAGCGCATCCGGACGCTGTCCGCCCACCACGCTTTTGATATGCTGCGGCGTTATCTTACCAATCTACCGACAGAAGGAGAATAAAACCATGGCAAAGAACAGCTACAAGGCCAACGTGAACCAGTACGCCAACCAGGAGGAGGCCATCCGCAAGGCCAAGGGCAACCCCAATAAGAATATCCATTCCAAGAAGAAGAACAGCAACTACGGCGGGTACACCACCGGCGCGTACATGGCCCAGAAGGTGGCCGAGAAGGTGAACCAGCAGGAGAAGGTGAAGCTGCCCACCTGGCTGAATGTGACGCTGATCGCGGAGTTTGCCGTGGTGCTGGTGATCCTGATCCTGCGCCTGACAGCCTTTAAGGACAGCGCGGTAATGACCCACCTGTCCTCCCTGACGCTGGGCATCACCTGCGGCACGCTGTTCTATATCCGCAAGTACAAGCACACGAAGAAAACCAGCGCCATGTACAGCATCATCACCATTCTGCTGGTGGTCATGTGCCTGATGTACACCACCTTCGGCATTCTGGGCCTGCTGGGCTTTTTGGGCTGAGCGCCCCGCGCCGTAAGGCGCAGACTTCCCGGAGGGAGAAAGGAGCCGAGCTATGGCTGAGCTGACACCCATGATGCGGCAGTATATGGAGGAGAAGGAGAAGCACCCCGACTCCCTGCTGTTTTTCCGGTTGGGTGATTTTTACGAGATGTTCGGGCCGGATGCCCGGACGGCGTCGAGGGAGCTGGACCTGGCCCTGACCACCAGGGACAAGGACAAGAGCAAGTCCGACGAGGAGCGCATCCCCATGTGCGGCGTGCCGTATCACTCCGCCGAGGGGTATATCGCGCGGCTGATCGCCAAGGGGTACAAGGTGTCCATCTGCGAGCAGATGGAGGACCCGGCCCTGGCCAAGGGGCTGGTGAAGCGGGAGATCATCCGCACCGTCACCCCCGGCACGGTGCTGGACGAGGCATGCCTGGACGCGGGACGCAGCAACTATCTGTGCGGCGTGTATCTGACAGACACGGCGGCGGGACTGTGTGCGGCGGACATCTCCACCGGACAGGCCCAGGTGACGGCGTTCACCGGGGCGCAGCGGTTGACGGGGCTGATCAACGAGCTGGGGCGCTTCGCCCCGGCGGAGGCGGTGATGAACGCCGCGGCCTATGACGACCCGGCGCTGACCGCCGCGCTGGAGGAGCGCTTTTCCTGCCGGCGGGAGAGACTGGCGGAGGGACGGTTCGACGTGTCGGACGCGGAGAAGAAGGTGCGGATGCAGTTCGGCGAGGCGGCGCTGCGGGACCTGCCCCGGAACGAGAGCGCACCGCTGCTGGCGCTGGGCGGGCTGCTGACGTATCTCTACGAGACGCAGAAGACCGACGTGAAGCAGCTGGACAAGCTGGAGTGGTACCGGACGGGGCAGTTCATGGAGCTGGACCTGACGGCCCGGCGCAATCTGGAGCTGACGGAGACGCTGCGGGGCAAGGAGAAGAAGGGCAGCCTGCTGTGGGTGCTGGATAAGACCAAGACGCCCATGGGCGCGCGGAACCTGCGGATGTGGCTGCAGCAGCCGCTGCTGAACGTGGCGGCCATCGACCGGCGGCTGAATGCCGTGGCGGCGCTGACGGACAACACCGTGGGCCGCCAGGAGCTGCGGTTGGCCCTGACCGGCATGGGCGACATGGAACGGCTGATGAGCCGGATCGTCTACGGCACCGCCGGAGCCAGGGACCTGGTGAACCTGCGGGCGGCGCTGGAGCACCTGCCGGAGATCAAGCGGTGCCTGGTGCCGTTCCGGACAGGGGCACTGGGAAAGCTGGACGAACAGCTGGAGACGCTGGAGGACATCAGCGGGCGCATTGCCGCCGTGCTGGTGGACGAGCCGCCGTTCTCCGTCCGGGAGGGCGGCATGATCCGCGAGGGCTATGACGATGAGGTGGACCGGCTGCGGGGGATACTCTCCGGCGGCAAGGGGTTTATCGCGCAGCTGGAGGCTCGTGAGAAGGAGAAGACCGGCATCCGTACCCTGAAGGTGGGGTACAACAAGGTGTTCGGATACTATATCGAGGTGAGCAACTCCTTTAAGGACCAGGTGCCGGCGGACTACATACGCAAGCAGACGCTGGTGAACGGCGAGCGCTATATCACCCAGGAGCTGAAGGACCTGGAGCATGAGGTGCTCACCGCCCATGACCGGGACGCGGCACTGGAATACGACCTGTTCGCCGCGCTGCGGACAGAGGCGGCGGGACAGGTGACGCGGGTGCAGCTGGCGGCATCGCTGATCGCGCAGCTGGACACGCTGTGCGCCTTTGCCGAGGTAGCGGCCCAGAACCACTACTGTCGGCCGGAGGTGGACGAGTCCGGGGTCATCGAGATCACGGCGGGACGCCATCCGGTGGTGGAAAAGGTGCGGGGCGACGCATTCTTTGTGCCCAACGACACCCACATGGGCGCAAAGGAGGACCGGGTGGCCATCATCACCGGTCCCAACATGGCCGGTAAGTCCACCTATATGCGTCAGGTGGCACTGATCGTGCTGATGGCCCAGGTGGGGTGCTTTGTCCCCGCCCAGCGGGCGCATATCGGCGTGGTGGACCGCATTTTCACCCGCATCGGCGCCAGCGATGACCTGGCGGCGGGACAGTCCACCTTCATGGTGGAGATGACCGAGGTGTCGGAGCTGCTTCGCTGCGCCACGAAGAACAGCCTGCTCATTCTGGATGAGATCGGCCGGGGTACGTCTACATTCGACGGAATGTCCATTGCCCGGGCGGTGCTGGAGCACTGCGCCGGGAAGCTGAAGGCCAAGACGCTGTTCGCTACCCATTATCATGAGCTGACCACGCTGGAGCAGGAGCTGCCCAACGTGCGGAACTACAACGTGGCCGTCCACGCCCGGGGCGAGGATATCGTCTTTCTGCGGAAGATCGTCCCCGGCGGCGCGGACCGGAGCTACGGCATCGAGGTAGCCAAGCTGGCGGGCCTGCCGGACACGGTGCTCAAGCGGGCGCGGGAGATCTTGCGGGAGCTGGAGAGCCAGCCCCGGCAGCCCCACACCCCGGCGGCGCGGGAGGACCAGGTATCCCTGGAGGGCATGGCCGAGGGCGCCGTGGCGGATATCATCCGCCGGACGCAGGTAGACGCGCTGAGCCCCCTGGAGGCGCTGAACCTGCTGTATGAACTGAAGAGCAAGCTGCAATAGAAAAGGAGTGAATACCATGCCGCAGATACAACAACTGCCTGCCCATATTGCCGATCTCATCGCTGCCGGCGAGGTGGTGGAGCGCCCCGCCAGCGTGTGCAAGGAGCTGCTGGAGAACGCTTTGGACGCCGGGGCGTCCGCCGTATCCGTGGAGCTGGAGCACGGCGGCATGACGTATCTGCGGGTGACGGACAACGGCTGCGGCATCGCGCCGGAGCAGCTGCCTACCGCGTTTCTGCGCCACGCCACCAGCAAGCTGCGCCGGGCGGAGGACCTGGCGGCTATCGGGACGCTGGGCTTCCGGGGCGAGGCGCTGGCGGCCATCGCCGCCGTGTCACGGCTGGATATTTTCTCCCGTGCGCGGGGCGCCGACAGCGGCGCGTCCCTGCATCTGGAGGGCGGCGTACCCGGTGAGGTCACGGCCGCCGGGTGCCCGGAGGGCACCACCGTGTGTGTGCGGGACCTGTTTTACAACACCCCGGCGCGAATGAAATTCATGAAAAAGGACAGTGCCGAGGGCGCGGCGGCTGCCGCTGTGGTGACACAGCTGGCGCTCAGCCATCCGGAGGTGTCCTTCAAGCTGCTGCGGGATGGGCAGGAGGTGCTGCACACCCCCGGCGACGGGCAGCTGCTGTCGGCGATCTACGCTGCCCTGGGCCGGGATTTTGCCAAAAGTCTGCTGGAGGTGGACGGCGGCAGCGGCGATGTGCGGGCCAGCGGCTTTGTGAGCAGTCCCGCCGCGGGACACGGTACCCGGGCGCGGCAGCTGTTCTTTGTCAACGGGCGGCTGGTGAAGAGCCAGCTGCTGACCGCCGCCGTGGAGGAGGCCTACCGCAACCGGCTGCTGAAGGGGAAGTTCCCCGGCTGTGTGCTGCATATCACGCTGCCGGTGAACGAGGTGGACGTGAACGTCCACCCGGCCAAGACGGTGGTGAAATTCGCCGCCGAGAAAGCGGTGTTCGACGCGGTGCACTACACCGTGAAAGACGCGCTGGACGGCGAGGGGCGGCCAAAAGTGGCGGAAAAGCCCTTCTATCAGACCATGACGGCACAGGAATTCCTGAAACGGCCGAACGCGCCAAAGCCTTCGCAGGCGGTGACGCTGCCCGCGGGGAAGGCCATCGGCTCGGCCGCGGCAAGGCCGGTGGTGACGGCGGCGCCGGTACGGCCCGCGCCCGCTCCCGCCCCGGTCACGCCGGTGATGGCGGTGCACGACGTGGTGTGCCAGCCGGACAAGCCGTTCACGGCACCGGCCGCGCCGGGCGTGGTGTATCACATCACACCGCCGGAGGTCCGCACACCGGCGGAGGAAACGGCGGAACGACCGGAGACGACGCCCTCCCCTGCCCCGGCCGCGGAGCCGGAGCAGCAGGAGATCGCCATGCCGGAGGGCCCCGCCGCGGCGGAGCAGCCCTGGCGCGTGGCGGGCGAGGTGTTGAAGACGTATATCATCTGCGAGGACGCGGAACGGAACGTGTGGCTCATTGATAAGCACGCCGCCCATGAGAGGATGCGGTTCGACGCGCTGAAGGCGCGCACGGAGCCGCCCATGCGGCAGCTGCTGCTGACGCCGGCGGCGGTGACGCTGGCGGCGGAGGAATACACCGCCGTGCTGGAAAATCTGGAGCTGCTGGCGGACTGCGGATTCCTGTGCGAGGATTTCGGCGACGGTACGGTGCTGGTGCGGGAGGTGCCCGACGATGTGCGGGCCGAGGACGCCGCCGCCACGCTGGAGGAGCTGGCGCAGAAGCTGCGCCTGCACAGCGCGGACCGGGCGGCCCTGCGGGACGAGGTGCTGCACACCGTGGCCTGCAAGAGCGCCATCAAGGCCGGTATGACCAGCGATCCGGCGGAGCTGCGGGCGCTGGCGGCGCAGGTGCAGTCCGGCGCGGTGCGCTATTGCCCCCACGGGCGGCCCGTGGCGGTGAAGCTGAGGGAATACGAGATCGAAAAAATGTTCAAACGGGCGTAAAGCCGCGTCTTTTCCGTTCTGCCATCGCCGGGTCGGCTTGCTGTACACAAAGTACAGCGGCACCGTCCCGTCATCGGCAGAACGAAAAATCCACGACTTTACAGGCCATAACGGCGCTGCGGCGCTTTCCAAAACGGATCGAGGTGAGGACATGGACAACAAGGTCGTCTGCGTGGTGGGGCCCACGGCCTGCGGCAAGACGAAAATGGGTGTGGCGCTGGCGCAGCGCTTCGGTGGCGAGGTGGTGTCCGTGGACTCCATGCAGCTCTACCGGGGCATGGCCGTCGGCACCGCCGCCCCCACGGCGGAGGAGATGGAGGGCGTGCCCCACCACATGGTGGCCGTGGCGGACCCGGCGGAGAGCTGGTCCGTGGCCCGGTACGTCCGGGAGGCGGACGCGTGTGTGCAGGACATCCTGCGGCGGGGAAAGCGGCCGGTGCTGGTGGGGGGCACGGGGCTGTATCTGGACGCGCTGGTGCGGGGGCAGGACTTTGCCGCCGGCAGCCAGGGCGGGGAGATACGCCGGGAATTGCAGGAAAAGCTGGCGAAGGATGGCGCGGGGGCGCTGCTGGAGGCACTGCGGGCCGTGGACCCGGAGAGCGCGGCGCGGCTGCACCTGCGGGACGAGAAGCGGATCGTCCGGGCGCTGGAGGTCTATTACGAGACGGGGGAGACTATCGGGGCGCACGACAGAAAAAGCCGGGAGATACCGCCCCGGTACGACGCGGCGTACATCGGACTGGCCTTCCGGGACCGGGAGGATATGAAGGAGCGCATCGACCGGCGGGTGGATGCGATGGTGGCACAGGGGCTTTTGCAGGAGGTGGAGACACTGCTGCAAAGCGGCCTGCCCCGGGACGCCACGGCCCTGCAGGCCATCGGGTACAAGCAGTTTCTGGCGGTGGCCGAGGGCCGCGCCACCACGGCCGAGGCCATCGAGGAGGTGAAGCTGCGGTCACGGCAGTACGCCAAGCGGCAGCTGACCTGGCTGCGGCGCAACGAGGCCATCCACTGGATATTATGGGAAAAAACGCCGGATTTTTCGGCGGGGTTACAAAATGCGACAGAATTCCTCCTGTCCGCCGGGGTATGCTGATAGCGGCGGGCGGAGGCAGATATTGTGCATATCGTCCGTACAGACATACAAGGAGTGGACGATCATGCAGAAGACAAACAACTTACAGGATATCTTTCTTACCAAGGCCCGGAAGGAGAATGTGCCGGTGACACTGTTCCTGGTGAACGGCTTTCAGCTGCGGGGCGTTATCACGGGGTTCGACTGCTTCGTGGTGGTGCTGGACAGCGAGGGGCGGCAGCAGGTGATCTACAAGCACGCCATCTCCACCATCGCGCCGGCGCGGAATGTCACGCTGTGGGAGGACGCGGAGTAAGAGAACATAGACAAAGAGGAAAGCCCATGAACAACACCCCAGACAACAACACGAACATCCCGGCGGGGAACAACAAGCGCTCGTCGCCGCTGCTGAAGGTGCTGCCCATCGCGGTGCTGGCGGCAGTGCTGGTGTACTTCGCCGCGCAGGTATACAACTACTTTGCCGACCCGATGACCATCACGCTGGTCTATGAGGCACAGGCGGAGGACGTTATCTCCATGGAGGGTTGGCTGGTGCGGACGGAGGAGCCGCTGCCCGGCCAGACCGGCACCGTGTCCCGGGCCGTGCAGGAGGGACAGCGGGTGGCCGCCGGCGAGACGGTGGCCACGGTGTACAGCGACGACAGCGCGCTGCAGACCGTCAGCCGGATCGAGACGCTGGAATTGCAGCTGCAGCAGCTGCAGTTCGCCCTGACGTCCTATCTGGACCCGGACGCGGCGCTGAAGCTGGATACGTCCATCACCGGCGACATCCTGGCCCTGCGGCAGACGCTGAGCGCCGGGGACTATGCCGCGGCGGAGAGCGACCTGGCGGCGCTGAAGGCCGCCGTGCTGAAGCGGGACCACGGGAGCTATACGTCACAGGAGGAGATACAGGCGCAGGTCAAGTCGGTGGAGAGCGAGATACAGCAGCAGAAAGCCGCGCTGTCCGGCGCGAAGACCGTGACCGCCAAGGCCTCCGGCACCTATTCCGCCGTGTGCGACGGGTACGAGAGCGTGCTGACGGAGGCGTTTCTGGAGGACGTGACGCCGGGCAAGCTGAACGGCGTGAAGGCGGCGGCGGAGCAGAGCAACGTGGGTAAGCTGATCTACGGCGACACCTGGTACTATGCGGTGGTGCTGCCGGCAGAGCAGGCGGCGGCGCTGAAGGATATGGGCCGGGTGGATGTACGTCTGGCCAAGGGCTTTGACCAGAGCATCCGCATGAGCGTGGTGTCCGTGTCCCGGGAGGAGAACGGCCAGGCGGCGGTGGTGCTGTCCAGCACACGGTATCTGGCACAGACCACGCTGCTGCGCCATCAGGCGGCGGACGCGGTGCTGCACACCTATCAGGGACTGCGGGTACCGGCCGACGCGCTGCGGGTCAGCGCGGACGGCACCACCGGCGTGTACTGTGTGGACGGCGAGAACGCCTCCTTCCGGCCGATCGAGCTGGTATATCAGGGGGAGGGCTACGCGCTGGTGAAGCCCGCCGAGGGCGTGCGGGACACGCAGACCCTGCGCTCCGGCGATCAGGTCATCGCCACGTCCGGCGAGCTGTATGACGGCAAGGTCATCCGATAAACACGGCGGCACCCGCCTCCAGCGGGCGCACGCGGCTTAGATACGAAAGAGACAAGGAGGCACAAGCGATGTCTATTCGGGAAAATTTGGAAGCGATCCGCGCCGAGATCGACGCGGCGGCACGGGAGACGGGCCGCACCGGGGCGGATATCACGCTGGTGGGCGCCAGCAAGATGAACGATGCCGCCGCCTGCCAGGAGGCCATCGCCGCCGGCATCGACGCCCTGGGCGAGAACCGGGTGCAGGAGATGACCGCAAAGCTGGCGGAGGACGCCTATCGCGGCGCGCCGCTGCACTTCATCGGCCACTTGCAGCGCAACAAGGTGAAGCAGGTGGTGGGCAAGGTGGCTCTGATCCAGTCCATCGGCTCGCCGGAGCTGCTGGCCGAGGTGGACAAGCAGGCGGATAAGCTGGGCATCGTGCAGGATATTCTGCTGGAGGTGAACATCGGCGGCGAGGCGGCCAAAAGCGGCTTTGCGCCGCAGGAGGTGGAAAACGCGGCGGCACAGGCGAAGGAAATGGACCATGTGCGGGTGCGGGGACTGATGACCATACCCCCGGCGGACGCCACACGGGAAGAAAATGTGGTATATTTTCAAAAAGTACAGGCACTATATGTTGACATAAACAGAAAAATGTACGATAATGAATTAGAATATCTTTCTATGGGTATGAGCGGCGATTTTGCCGATGCCATTCGCGCGGGGGCCAACATGGTCCGCGTGGGCACCGCCATTTTCGGCGCAAGAGACTATTCCAAATAATACGCGGGAGGTATTGCACATGGGCCTGATGGACGAGCTGAAGAAGATCATTCATCCCTACGATGATGAGGATTATGATTATGAGGACGATTTTGAGGAGCCGGTAAAGGAGTCCTCCCGTTCCCTGTTTGACGACCGCAAGGACGACCGCCGTGAGGATCGCCGCAGCGAGGACCGCCACAACAAGGTGGTGAACATCCACGCCACCACCCAGCTGAAGGTGGTGCTGGTGAAGCCGGAGCGCTT
>ENA-UOJG01003313-UOJG01003313.1-human-gut-metagenome-genome-assembly--contig:-C47-NODE-3313-length-11632-cov-5.973568_pt1 | contig 11632 bp, 11 predicted proteins | sample MGYA00242340_ERZ723887 | MGnify/ENA metagenome assembly ERZ723887 | reverse complement strand
TCTTGGAGAATCCAACCTAGATGATAATAATAATTGTTTATTACTTACAATACCATTTTCTCCTTTTGATCTTATTTGAAATAAAATGTCTAAGGGATTTGGCTGATATATTTTATTGATTTTTCCATTCAGTATGTTTTTATTTAGTTCATCAGTTAAATAATGAAGAAAACATCCATCTATTGGCATTTTTATCGCCTCTTTCTTTTAAACTATAGTATTATTATACAATATTTTAATTAATAATTTCTTTTATTTGAACAATTTATTTGAAATAATAATTAAAAAGTAAGCAAACTATTAATTAACAAATGGTTTTTATGGTATAATAAGTTAACAAGAATTAAAAATATGAGGAGAAAACATGAAGCTAGACAATAAAGGCCTTTTAGTTGTTATTTCTGGACCATCAGGCGTTGGCAAAGGAACGGTTAGAAAATCATTATTTTCAAGATCAGATCATAATTTAGAATATTCGATATCAATGACAACTAGAAATCCAAGAGAAGGCGAAGTAGACGGTGTTGATTATTATTTTGTTTCTAAAGAAAAGTTTGAAAGCGAAATTGGAAGAGGCAACCTTTTAGAACATGCATCCTTTGTAGGAAATTATTATGGTACGCCTAAAGATAAAGTTATTGAAAAACTTAACCAAGGACATGAAGTAGTTTTAGAAATTGAGGTTCAAGGTGCTTTACAAGTAAAGGAAAAAATGCCAGAAGCAGTTTTTATTTTTATTGCTCCCCCTAGCTATCATGAATTAAAAGAAAGATTATTAAATAGGGGTACTGAAAGCGAAGATATAATTGAAGAAAGACTTAAAAAAGCAAGAAGAGAAATTAAACTTGCTTCTCAATATGATTATATTGTAATAAATGATGAAGTTGATAATGCGGCAGACCGTATTATGGCTATTATTAGAGCTGAACATGCTAAATGTTCACGAACTATTGATGAATATTATAGATTAATGGAGGAATAATAAAATGACAAGAGTACAAGGATTAATGATAAATAGTCAGTTAAAAATTGCAAATAATGAACGTGAAGGTATGCGTTATCCTGCAATTGATGAATTAAGTCACAAGGCTGATTCAAAATATAAATTAGTTATTGCGGTTGCCGAAAGAGCAAAAGAAATCAAGAAGACAGGTAAAACATATCTTTCACAAACAAGAAATTATAAGCCTATTGGTATTGCTTTAGAAGAAATCGTTGCTGACTTAGTTACAATCGAATAATGAAAGAATTAACTAAAAAATACGAAGGATTAAGAGCTAAAATTAAATCATTTAACTATGCTGATTTTTTAATTAGTTGGGATTTAGAAACTACAGCTCCAATATCTTCAATGGAAACTAGTAGTAAATGGGTTGGAAACCTTGTCGAAATGCGCTTACAAATTGAAAGAAGTCCAGAATATATTGATACGGTTAATGAATTATATAAAAATATCGACAAATTACCAGCCCTTTTACAAATAGAAATCAAGAAGGTCTATAAAGAAATTAATAAAAATTTAAAAATTCCTTCTGATGAAATTATTAAATATCGCTCTTTATTAGCCAAATCACCAAGTATTTGGGCTAAAGCTAAAAGTGAAATTGACTTCAACATATTTGCTGATACCCTAAAAGAAATTATTGCATTTAATAAAAGATATACTAAATATTTAGAAACGCCAACTAAAAAAGGTTATGATGTTTTACTAGATGATTATGAAGAAGGCATGAACAAAACAAAATATGATGAATTTTTTAATTTGCTTAGAAAAGAGATTGTTCCATTAGTTAAAAAAATTAATGATAAACATATTGTATTACCAAATTGGTGTCATCAACAGTTTGATATAGAAAAACAAAAAAAGTTTTCAGAATACATTATGAAAGTTATGGATTTTGATAGAAACAGAGGCTTTATGGCCGAAAGTGAACATCCTTTCACATCAGCTTTTGGCACAAACGATGTTCGAGTTACAAATCACTATTATTCTAACTTGTTACTATCAAGCATTTTTTCCGCAATCCATGAATTAGGACATGCAACTTATGAACAACAATGTAATCCGATTTTAGATGATACTTTTTTAGGAAGTGCTCCATCGATGGCAATGCATGAGTCACAATCACGTTTTTATGAAAATATCATTGGCAGAGATTATCACTTTTGGGGAAAACATTATGGAAAATTACAAGAAATATTTAGTGATGAATTAAAAAATGTTAGTTTAGATGACTTTTACAAGTATGTTAATTATGTTGAATGTTCTTTAATTAGAACGGAGGCAGATGAGTTAACATACCCACTTCATATAATGGTTAGATATGAAATTGAAAAAGCTATTATTGAAAGCGATGTAAGCGTAAATGATTTGCCAACTATGTGGAATAAACTTTATCATGATTATCTTGGCATAGATGTTCCATCATTTTCAGAAGGTATTCTCCAAGATGTTCATTGGGCTGGTGGTAGTTTCGGCTATTTTCCGACCTATGCTTTAGGTAGTGCTTATGCTTCACAGTTATATCATCAAATGCAAAAAGAAATTAATATTAAAGATGCTGTAACCAAAGACACTTTAAAAGATATAAATTTATGGTTAAAAGAAAAAGTTCATTTTTATGGAGCTACAAAGCAACCCCAAGAACTTTTAAAAGATGCAACCTATGAAGAATTTAATCCAAAATATTATGTAGAATATTTGAAAAATAAATTTACAAAAATATACAATCTATAGTTTGATCCCCTTTTATAAAAATATTAAAAGCAATTAATTTGCTAAAAATATTAAAAAAGAGTATAATACTAAAGGTTAAGTTTTGGCCATGGTCAAAACTATATTTTATGAGTATTTGAACCTCCTGGTTCTGTGGATACTTATAGCCTTAAAAATAGATGTTAGACGAAAGGAGTTATAAAATGCCTACAATTAATCAATTAGTTCGCAAAAGTCGTGTAGACAAGATTAGAAAGTCTAAATCACCACATTTAGGAATTGGTTTCAATAGTTTAAAGAAAGAACAAACAGAAGTCAACTCTCCTCAAAAGAAAGGTGTATGTACTCGTGTAAGTACAATGACACCAAAAAAACCAAACTCAGCTATTCGTAAGATGGCCCGTGTACGTTTAAGCAATGGTATTGAAGTTACAGCTTACATCCCAGGTGAAGGTCATAAACTTCAAGAACACAGTGTTGTTTTAATTCGTGGTGGACGTGTAAAGGACTTACCAGGTGTACGTTATCATATTATTCGTGGTACTATGGATACAACAGGTGTAGATGGACGTATGCAAGCACGTTCTAAGTATGGTGCAAAACGACCAAAACAAAAAAAATAGTTTAAAAGCAAATTAGAGTTTCATATTTGAAATTTTTGAAAGGAGAAATAAAATGCCTCGTAAAGGACATATAGCAAAAAGACAAGTATTACCTGATCCAATATATAATTCTGTTTTAGTTACAAGACTTGTAAACAGCGTTATGCTAGATGGTAAAAAAGGTGTTGCTCAACAAATTATTTATGGCGCTTTTGATCGTATTGCTAAAGCTACAGGAAAAGCTCCATTAGATGTTTATAAGGCAGCAATGGATAACATTATGCCTCAATTAGAAGTTAGAAGCCGCCGTGTTGGTGGTGCTAACTATCAAGTTCCATGTGAAGTAAGAGAAGAAAGACGTTATACTTTAGGATTAAGATGGTTAACAAATTATGCACGTCTTCGTAATGAAAAAACTATGGAAGAAAGATTAGCAAAAGAAATTATGGATGCCGCTAATGGTATTGGTGGTTCTGTTAAAAAACGTGAAGATACACATCGTATGGCTGAAGCAAATAAAGCATTTGCTCATTACCAATGGTAGTATAGGAGAATAAAACAATGGCTCGTGAAGTTTCGTTAATAAATACACGTAACATAGGTATCATGGCACACATTGATGCCGGAAAAACAACATTTACAGAAAGAGTTCTTTTCCATTCTGGTAAGATTCATAAGATTGGTGAGACTCATGATGGCGCTGCCCAAATGGACTGGATGGAACAAGAGCAAGAAAGAGGAATAACGATTACTTCTGCTGCTACAACTGTCTATTGGAATACTAAAGATGGCGTTAGACATCGTATTAACGTTATCGATACACCAGGACACGTAGACTTTACTGTTGAAGTATCAAGATCACTTCGTGTTCTAGATGGTGCAATTACAGTACTAGATGCTCAAGCAGGTGTAGAACCTCAAACTGAAACTGTTTGGCGTCAAGCTACTGAATATTTAGTACCTCGTCTAGTATTCGTTAATAAAATGGATAAAACAGGTGCTGATTTCAAATATTCATGTGAATCATTAGGACATCGTTTAGGTGCAAATGCTCACCCAATTCAATGGCCTATTGGTGCGGAAAATGATTTCCGTGGTATTATTGACTTAGTTACAATGACTGCATTTGAATATGAACCAAACCACCAAGATGAAGCAGGAAAAGAAATTCCTATTCCTGAAGATTTAAAAGAAACAGCTGAGAAGTATCGTACTGAATTAATTGAAGCAGTAGCTGAATTTGATGAAGATTTAATGATGGCTTATTTAGATGGTGAAGAAATATCTGTAGACCAATTAAAACAAGCTATTAGAAAAGCAACATTATCAGTTAAATTTTTCCCTATTCTTTGCGGTACTGCCTTCAAAAATAAAGGTGTTAAAAAGGCTCTTGATGCCGTAGTTGATTATTTACCTTCTCCAATTGAAGTAGCTCAAATCAAAGGTACTGATGAAGATGGTAATGAAGTTGTTGTTGAATCTGATGATAATGCACCATTTGCTGCCCTTGCATTCAAAGTAATGACTGACCCATATGTAGGAAAACTAACATTCTTCCGTGTATATAGAGGTCATATGGAAGCTGGTTCTTATATCTTAAATGCAACTAAAGATTACAAAGAACGTATTGGTAGACTTCTATTAATGCATGCTAATAACCGTACAGAAATCAAAGAAGTATATAGTGGTGATATCGCTGCTGCTGTAGGATTAAAGAATACAACAACAGGTGATACACTATGTGATGAAGATCATGTTGTACATCTTGAATCTATGGTATTCCCTGAACCAGTAATCCAAGTTGCCATTGAACCAAAGACAAAAGGTGATCAAGATAAGATGGGTGTTGCTCTTCAAAAGTTAGCTGAAGAAGATCCAACATTTAAGACATATACAGATAGTGAATCAGGACAAACAATTATCGCTGGTATGGGTGAATTACACCTAGATATCATTGTAGATAGAATGCGTCGTGAATTCAATGTTGAATGTAACGTTGGTCGTCCTCAAGTTGCTTATCGTGAAACTATCAAGACTGCTGCTAAAGTTCAAGGTAAGTTTGTACGTCAATCTGGTGGTCATGGTCAATATGGTGATGCTGTTGTAATTTTTGAACCAAACCCAGGTAAAGGATATGAATTCGTTGACGAAATCGTTGGTGGTGTTATCCCACGTGAATATATTCCTTCTGTAAACAAAGGTATTGAAAATTCATTAAATAATGGTAACCTTGCTGGTTATCCAACAATTGATATTAAAGCTAGATTAGTATTTGGTTCTTACCATGATGTTGACTCAAGTACTACAGCTTTCGAAATTGCAGGTTCTTTAGCATTTAAAGAAAGTGCAAAAGTATGTAATCCTACATTATTAGAACCTATCATGTCAGTTGAAGTTGTTACTCCTGATGAATACTTAGGTACAGTTATCGGTGATATTTCAACAAGACGTGGACGTATTGAAGGACAAGAGGCTAGAGGTAAAGCACAATCTATTAAAGCTGCTGTTCCACTATCAGAAATGTTTGGTTATGCAACTGCTTTACGTTCTAATACTCAAGGTCGTGGTAACTTCACAATGCAATTTGATCATTATGAAGAATGTCCAAAAAATGTAGCTGAGGCGATCATAAAAGAGCGTACTCGCTAGGCAAGTAATATTTTTAATAACGTTTTACTTGCAAAAAAGAATATTTTATTATAAAATATTATAGTAAATAAAAAATTTGAAAGGAAATTTTATTATTATGGCAAAAGAGAAATTTGTTCGTACTAAACCCCATGTAAACATTGGTACAATTGGTCACGTTGACCATGGAAAAACTACTTTAACTTCAGCTATTACTACTGTATTAGCTCAAAAAGGTCTAGCTCAAAAAATGGCTTATGACCAAATCGATGGTGCTCCAGAAGAAAAAGCTCGTGGTATAACGATTAATACATGCCACGTTGAATATGAAACAGCTAAGAGACACTATGCACACGTTGACTGTCCAGGACATGCTGACTATGTTAAAAACATGATCACTGGTGCTGCTCAAATGGATGGTGCTATCCTAGTTATTGCTGCTACAGATGGACCTATGGCACAAACTCGTGAACACATCTTACTAGCTCGTCAAGTAGGTGTTCCTAGAATCGTTGTTTTCTTAAACAAATGCGATATGGTTGATGATGAAGAATTATTAGACTTAGTTGAAATGGAAGTTCGTGAATTACTTACTGAATATGGTTACGATGGCGATAACACTCCTATCATCCGTGGTTCTGCATTAAAAGCTCTTGAAGGTGATCCTGAAGCTCAAGCTCAAATCATGAAATTAATGGATACAGTTGATGAATATATCCCTGATCCAGTTCGTGAAATTGATAAGCCTTTCTTAATGCCAGTAGAAGATGTATTCTCAATCACTGGTCGTGGTACTGTTGCTACTGGTAGAGTAGAACGTGGTACTGTAAAAGTTGGTGATACAGTTGAAATCGTTGGTATTAAAGATACTCGTTCAGTTGTAGTTACTGGTGTTGAAATGTTCCGTAAGCTTCTTGACTTAGCTGAAGCTGGTGACAACATTGGTCTATTACTTCGTGGTGTTAACCGTGATGAAGTTGTTCGTGGTCAAGTTCTTGCTAAACCTAAAACAATCACTCCTCATAGTGAATTTGATGCTCAAGTTTACGTATTAACAAAAGAAGAAGGTGGACGTCATACTGCATTCTTTAGTAACTATCGTCCTCAATTCTACTTCCGTACAACTGACGTAACTGGTGTTATTACATTACCAGAAGGTGTTGAAATGGTTATGCCTGGTGACAATACTCAAATGCGTGTACAATTAATTCACCCAATCGCTGTTGAACTTGGTACTAAGTTCTCTATCCGTGAAGGTGGACGTACTGTAGGTGCTGGTAACGTTACTAAGATTGATGCATAGTTTCTAAACTAACACTAAAATAAGTAAATTAAAAGAGAAGTTTTGCTATTGAAAAATAGTCAAGCTTCTCTTTTTTAAAACTATTTTGAAAATTGTTTTTTAACTTAAGTTTTAATATTTGAAAATAATATGCCAAAATTGATATAATAAACTGAGGTGATCACATGAACGCAAAAATAGATATATCTAATACTATTCTAAAAACAGATAGATTGATATTAAGACCATTTAAAATCTCTGATTTAGATGATTTTTATGAATATGCTAGTGTTGAAGGCGTAGGTGAAATGGCTGGTTGGTTACCACATAAAAATAAGAAAGAATCTGAACAAATATTAAATCTATTTATTAGTGGTAAAAAAACTTTCGCAATAGAGTATAATAAAAAAGTCATTGGTTCTTTAGGTATTGAAGAATATGATGAAGAATTAATACCTTCTTTAAAAATGAAAATGGGGAGAGAATTAGGATTTGTTTTATCAAAAAATTACTGGGGACAAGGATTAATGACTGAAGCCGTTTTAAAAGTTATCGAATATTGTTTTAACACTTTAGAATTAGATTTTTTAGTTTGTTCTCATTTTATCGATAATTATAGGTCTAAAAGAGTACAAGAAAAATGTGGATTTAAATACTACCAAGAAATCAAGTATAAAACAAGGTATAATGTTATAAAAGATGCTTATTTACAAATCTTAGAAAATGATAAAAATGTTAGGAAAGGTGTAAATGAATGAATAATATATATGTTGATACCCATGTTCATTTAAATGATGAAACTTTAAAAAAACATTTAGATGAAGTAATTAAAGATGCTTTTTTAAATAATGTAAAAAAAATGTTTGTAGTAGGATGGGATTTAGAAAGTTCTAAAGAAGCTCTTGAACTGGCAAATAAATATGATTGGTGCTATGCGATAATAGGTTTTCATCCATGTAATATAAAAGGATATGGTGATGAAGAATATGCCTGGTTGGAACAAGCGGCTAAGGATAATCGAGTAGTCGCTATTGGTGAAATCGGTTATGACCTTCATTGGGATACTACAACTCTTCTAGAACAAAGCATCGCCTTTGAAAAACAAATTGGGATTGCGAAAAGAATAGGTAAGCCTATTAGTATTCACAGTAGAGATGCTTCCCAACTAACTATGGATATGATTAAAAAAACTAATGCTTCGATCGTTGGTGGTGTTCTTCATTCATATAGTGGTAGTTTGGAAATGGCTAAAGAATACATAAAACTAAACTTTAATTTTGGAATTTCGGGTCCAGTAACATTTAAAAATGGACGTAATGTCAAAGAAGTTGTCGAAGGAATTGATTTAAAATATTTAATTAGTGAAACTGATAGTCCTTATCTTACACCTCATCCTTATCGAGGTAGTGAAAATGGTCCTAAATACATTCCTTTAATTGTAAAAGAAATTGCTAATATAAAAAACATTAATGAAAAAGATGTAATGAATCAAATCTTGGAAAATGTAAAAAGAATTTTTGGTGTATGATTATGAAAAAATATTTATGTTTAATTTTTGTTCTATTATTGATTATGCTTAGTGGATGTAAGAAAAAAGATGTAGTTATCATTAATAAAGTTATTAATCAAGAACCAAATATTGAAGAAGAAATTATAATAAAGGATTTTTCTGATTTAGTGGAGAGTAAAGTTGAATTTGTTAGTCAAAGCGTTGTAGGCATTAAAGCATCATCTTCAACAGCAATATTTGAAAATAATTCTTATGGTAGTGGCGTTGTAATTAAACAAAATAAAGATAATGAATATTATATAGTTACTTCTAGACATGTTGTATGTCCTAAAAAAACTTTTTTAGACAACATCGAAATATATTTAGGAAATCTAGATTTATATATATCAGCTTCTCTTTTATCTTATAGCGAACAACTAGATTTAGCGCTTTTAAAGGTTGAGACAAAAATAGCCCTAAAACCGGCTTTAATTGAACAAAAAGAATTAAAAATTGGAATGTTTGTAATTTCAATTGGTAGTCCTTATGATTTGGAAAAATATTATAATAGTGTAAACTTAGGAAACATTAGTGGTTTAAATAGAATCCAAAAAGAAACAATGCTAGATGGTAATGTTTGCCAAAATATTTATTTTCAACATAACGCCTTAATAAATAATGGCGATTCTGGCGGTGGCGTTTTTGATTTAAACGGTAATCTTATAGGAATTAATACTTGGAAACTGGTTAATCAAAATAGTAATATTGTAGGCATGAGTTTTGCTATTGAAATAAAAGAAGTAACTAGTTGTTTTTCTAGTTACTTAAGTTAATAAAGATTTAATAGATTTAAATACCATGGAATATTATTTTCTTTAAAGTACATAGTTTTGTTGTATTCATTAAAAGATGAATAAAATCCAGTAATAGGGTTTAAATTAACTCCGATAACATCATTTGGACATTGATACCAATTGGTGTTTTTATTTTCGAAATATTTTTCCATAATGTCGGCCCAAATATATTTAGCAGCCAAAGAATCTTTCTTTAAAGTTATCTTGCGGTTATCATCGTATCCTGTCCAAACGGAAACTAATAAATCGGGATTATATCCAACCATCCAATAATCTGTATCAGTAGAACCCGATTTCGCAGCATATTTATGAGTTAAACGATTAGCAATTGCCATTCCCGTTGGTCGAATGTTGACTGTTAAGCCACCATCAAAAATATTAGTCATGGCTTCATTTAGAATATATACGGTACTATAGTCATAATTTTGTCTAAAAATTGTTTCTTTTTTATAAATGATTTCATCATCAAAAGTTGTAATTTTGGTAAATCCATAAGGTTCAATTGTTTTTCCACCACTAGCCAACATAAGATAGGCACGAGCCCATTCATAATTAGTTACTTCATAAGTTCCCAAACAAAGACTAGGAATAGAAGGAATATTGCCACTTATTTTTAATTTTTCTAATTTTTCTTTTAACTTGTTAGGGCCTAAGAAAAGATGAGTTTTAACAGCGTAGATATTATCACTTGTAGCTAATGCATAAGCCATTGAAACTTCCCTATTGGGATAGATATTTAAAAAATTATGGGGTGTATATTCATGACCTTGATAATAAAAAGTTGTTTTTTCACTTTGAAAAGTAGTGGAAACATTAAAACCATTTTCCAAAGCGGTATGATATAAAAATGGTTTAATAGTAGAACCAGGTTGTCTATAAGAACCTATCGCCCTATTGTAAGAACTTTTTTCATAATTAGTTCCACCTATAAGAGAAAGAATAGCCCCATTTTTGGGATTTATAACAACGATAGAGGTTTGAAGATCATTGTCAATACGGTTAGCAATCGATTCATTAATAATGTTATTTAAAGATGAATCTAAAGTGGTATAAACCTTCAGCCCTTTGTAAGCATATTGTTTAATATTTGGAATTCTTTTAATTTCATTTAATATATAATCTTGAAAAAAAGGAGCAGCTGTATTTTTTACATTAGGATTGTATCCAGTAAAGGTAAGTTCTTCAATTAGCGCATTTTGATATTCTTCATTAGAAATCATTTCGTCATTTAACATTTCCTTTAAAATTAGTAATCTTCTTTTTTCATTATTTTCAGGATTTTTAATGGGTGAATAAATGCGCGGTCCTTTAGGAATGGCCGCAAGGCTAACAGATTCTAAAAGAGTTAAATCACTAGCACTTTTACCAAAATAAAATATTGATGCATCTTCAATGCCATAGATACCACTATCAAAATATATGGAATTTAAATAGCCTTCGAGTATTTCTTCTTTACTATACTTGCTTTCAATATTTAATGCTATCATCATTTCCGATAATTTTCTTTTCCATGTTTTATCAGTTGTTAAAAATAAATTTCTAGCATATTGTTGAGTAATAGTTGAAGCTCCTTCTAAAGTATCCTTTTTGATAATATCAATGAATGCAGCTTTGCATATTCTTATAAAATCTAAACCAGTATGATTAAAAAATCTTTTATCTTCAATACTAATAAAAGCATCAATGGTGTAAGGACTAATTTTATCTAAACTTATATAAGATTTCTTTTTACCATTACTATAAGATAAAAATTTCTCATTGTTTTGATCATATAACTCAATTGTCTCAATTTCAGGTATAGAATAATCTAAAAATGAAGCAATAATTATAAATGAAAGCATAATAACGGAAAAAATAGATAACGAAGTAAATAAAACAATTCGAATGATTTTATTAATTCTATAAATTAATTTTTTCTTTGACAAATTATCACTTCCTTTTTTATTATTTTAAACAATATAAAAAGGTTAATACGATACAAAAAATGTAAAAAAATAAAAAATGAGTTTTAAAAACTCATTTTTTTAAGATTCAAGTATTTCTTTAACTTTTTCTTTAAAC
>ENA-UOJG01003310-UOJG01003310.1-human-gut-metagenome-genome-assembly--contig:-C47-NODE-3310-length-11638-cov-3.635328_pt1 | contig 11638 bp, 8 predicted proteins | sample MGYA00242340_ERZ723887 | MGnify/ENA metagenome assembly ERZ723887 | reverse complement strand
GGTTCTACAAGCAGCTCGGATTCAATACCGGTCTCGGCGCGCGCTTCGATTTCGGCTTCTTCGTCTTCCGTCTCGACTGGGGCATCAAGCTCCACAATCCGAACGAACCGGCCGGGGAGCGTTGGATTCAGCATTTCCGGCTGAAGAATACGACGCTCAATTTCGGCGTGGGCTATCCGTTCTGAGAATGCGCCGCTTTTTCGGATAAGACAGATATTTCGAGTTTCGGATGCCATTCTTCCGAAAATATGCTATCTTTGCGGCTCGGGACGGCATGCGCCGGACCGTTTGTGGAAAGATTTGGCCGCTTGCAACCACGGAAAAAAATGCTAAAAACAGTATTTCTCCTATCCGACAGCTGAGTTTTTCCCATTGTTTAAAGTCATACGCTAAAATTTTAAAAAATGGGATTTTTGTTTACGTCCGAGTCGGTGTCCGAGGGACATCCCGACAAGGTATCGGACCAGATTTCCGATGCGATTCTCGACGAGTTTCTTCGTCATGACAATCATTCGAAGGTAGCCTGCGAAACGCTCTGTACGACGGGACTGGTCGTCGTGGCGGGCGAGGTGCGCTCGGAGGCCTATGTCGACGTACAGGAGGTGGCCCGGCGCGTGATCAATCGGATCGGCTACACGAAAAGCGACTACAAGTTCGGCGTGCTGTCGGCCATTCACGAGCAGTCGCCCGACATCAATCAGGGCGTCGTGCGAGAGAGCGAGGAGCTGCAGGGAGCCGGCGATCAGGGCATCATGTTCGGGTACGCCTGCTCCGAGACCCGTGAGCTGATGCCGGCTTCGCTGATTCTCTCGCATGTGCTGATGAAAGAACTGGCCGCCATTCGGCGCGAGGGCCGGGTGATGACCTATCTGCGGCCTGACTCGAAAAGCCAGGTGACGATCGAGTACGGCGATGACAATCGTCCGAAGCGCGTGCATACGATCGTCGTTTCGACGCAACACGACGAGTTCGTCACGCCGGAGCAGGCCGGAGGCGAGAAGGCGGCGGAGAAGGCCATGTGCGACAAGATCCGCGAGGACGTGCGAACCATCCTGATTCCGCGAACCAAGGCGCGGCTGGAGCGCGCCGGCGACCGCCTGAGCGAGCTGATAGGCGACGACTACATCCTGCACGTGAACCCGACCGGCAAGTTCGTGATTGGGGGGCCTCACGGCGATACGGGCGTGACGGGCCGCAAGATCATCGTCGACAGCTACGGCGGCCGGGGCGCGCACGGCGGCGGGGCCTTCTCGGGCAAGGACAGTTCGAAGGTCGATCGCAGCGCGGCCTATGCGGCGCGGCATATCGCCAAGAACATGGTCGCTGCCGGCGTCGCCGACGAGGTGCTCGTTCAGCTGGCCTATGCGATCGGGATCGCCGAGCCGCTGAGCGTGTACGTCGAAACGCGCGGTACGGGCAAGCTGGGGCTCTCCGACGGCGAGATCGCGAGCCGCGTAGCGAAGCTGTTCGACCTGCGCCCGGCCAAGATCGTCGAGCGGTTCGGTCTGCGTAATCCGATTTTCGAGGCTACGGCCTCGTACGGCCATTTCGGCAACCGTCCTTATAAAAAGGTGGAGACCGTTTACGAGGGCGGCAAGCCGGTGCAGAAGGAGATCGAGTTCTTCGGCTGGGAGAAGCTCGACGCCGTCGACGCGATCCGCAAGGAGTTCGGGCTGAAATAGCCTACGGCCATAGAAACGCATGATTAGGAGCCGTTCCCGAGCAGGGGCGGCTCTTGTCGTCGCCCGTTCGGCCGGATCGGTTCAGACGGCCCGATGCGGGCGCCGCGCTCTTTCCGGGGGGCCGCTCCTTATAATTTATTAGGTTAGGACCGTCGCTGCCGGTATCGTGGCGGGGGGAATCCGGACATTTCCTTGGGCGGCTCGGTCTTGCCTCACAAGACCGGAAGCAGTTTTCTGTCACGGAGGGCGGGGGCTGAAAACGGTAAAAAAACGAGATGATACACAATACGGGCGGCTCTTTCGGAGTTTGTATTGTGTCCCGGAAATTTTCCTTGCCGAGTCTGGTATGGATTCTGCGGGTCTTAAAAAAGACGGGGGCGGCTGGCCCGATCGTATGTCGAAACGGGAAAGCCGCCTGCCGTAAAACGAAAATTCGAACCGAAATGAATTGATTTTACCTTTTTTATTTTAATAATTTTAACACTTATTTCTATGAGAAAGGTTCTGTTATTTGCAGGCATGCTGGCCGCCTCGATGGCCGCCGGCGCAGCGACTGCCTACAGCGTGGCCCGGGCGACCGAGAAGGGCGAGGCCTATGCCGCTCCTTCGACCGAGTTCGCTTCGAACGTGGGTACGCATTTCACTTCTTACGAGCCGGGGAGCTATCCCGATCTGACGTATGCCGCCGAGAATGCGGTGAAAGGCGTCGTCAATATCGTCAATACGCAGGAGGTCGAGAACGACTATTACAGCGGGGGAGGCGGATTCGAGCAATTCTTCGAATTCTTCGGCATGCCCCGAGGGTATCAGCAGCAGCCCCAGCAGCCGCGCGAGCGCAAGAGCGGCGGGTCGGGCGTGATCATCAGCCCCGACGGGTATATCGTCACGAATAACCATGTCGTGGAAAACGCCACGAAACTGCGCGTAACGCTGAACGACAACCGTTCGTTCGACGCGAAGGTGATCGGGACCGACCCGACGACCGACGTGGCGCTCATTAAGATCGACGCGACGGACCTGCCTACGATCCCGATGGGCAATTCGGACGACCTGCGTCTGGGCGAGTGGGTGCTCGCCATCGGCAGCCCGTTCGACCTGCGCAGCACGATTACGGCCGGCATTGTGAGCGCCAAAGGCCGTAGCCTGAAGGCGCTGCCGAGCCAGTTCAGCCTCGAGTCGTTCATCCAAACCGACGCAGCGGTCAATCCGGGCAACAGCGGCGGCGCGCTGGTCAACACGAAAGGTGAGCTGGTAGGCATCAATACGCTGATCCAGTCGCGCAGCGGCACTTACATCGGCTATGCGTTCGCCGTTCCGACGTCGATCGTCAAGAAAGTGGTCGTCGACCTGAAGGAGCACGGAGTCGTGCAGCGCGCGATGCTCGGCATTCAGTATATTCCGCTGACCGAAGAGTTCCTCGAGACGGAGGAGGGTAAGAAAACCGGCATTCAGGAGCCGGGCGGAATCTATGTCGCCGAAGTCGATCCGGTAGGGGCGGCCCATGCGGCCGGCATTCGCTCGGGCGACGTGATCGTCTAGATCAACGGCATCAAGATAGACGGTTCGGCCCAGCTTTCCGAGGAGATCGCCAAGCATCGGCCTAACGATAAGGTGACGGTCGGAGTAAAAAAAGGCTCGGACGTGAAACAAATCGAGGTCGTCCTGCGTAATAAGGCAGGCAACACCGAGGTAATCACCAAGGATATCGTTTCGGCATACGACGCGCTGGGAGGTCAGTTCGCTGAGGTGTCCGAGCGGACCAAGAAGGCGCTGAAGATCGGCGGAGGCGTGCAAGTGGTAGGTATCGAGCCGGGCGGCATACTCGAAAGCGCGCGGATTCGCAAAGGCTATATCATCACGAACATCAACGATCGTCCCGTTCGCTCGATCGGCGATCTGAACCGGATCACGTCGAAGATCGAATATATCGAGGGCGTATATCCCGACGGTCGTGTGGTGGCCTACTCGCCTACCGTCAAGTAAGCGGCCGAAGTCATCCCCGGTGATTGCCCTGCGAGGGGTTGTCCGGCCTCCGGAATAAGGAGGCCGGACAATCTTTCCTCTCGAAGGCGGAAGACACGTAACAACGAAAGGGATAACATGAGACAATTAAAAATCACCAAATCCATTACCAATCGCGAGAGCGCGTCGCTGGACAAGTATCTGCAGGAGATCGGTAAGGAGGATTTGATCACCGTGGAGGAAGAGGTCGATCTGGCGCAGCGGATCAAGAAGGGCGACAAGGAAGCGCTCGAAAAACTGACACGCGCCAACCTGCGGTTCGTCGTTTCTGTTGCGAAACAGTATCAGAACCAAGGCTTGTCGTTGCCCGATCTGATCAACGAGGGAAATCTCGGGCTGATCAAGGCCGCCGAGAAGTTCGACGAGACGAGGGGATTCAAGTTCATTTCGTACGCCGTATGGTGGATACGCCAGTCGATCCTTCAGGCGCTGGCCGAACAGAGCCGGATCGTGCGGTTGCCGCTGAACCAGGTGGGGTCGCTGAACAAAATCAACAAGGCCTTCGCCCGTTTCGAGCAGGAGCACGAACGCACGCCCTCGCCCGAGGAACTGGCCGACGAGCTCGATCTGCCGAAGGAGAAAGTGACCGACACGCTGCGCGTATCGGGCCGTCACGTCTCGGTCGACGCGCCTTTCTCGGACGGGGAGGACAACAGTCTGCTCGACGTGCTGGTCAACAGCGATTCGCCGATCGCCGACCGGGGACTGATCAACGAGTCGCTCGGCACGGAAGTCGAGCGCGCCCTGTCGACGCTGACCGACCGCGAGCGGGATATCATCAAATACTTTTTTGGAATCGGATGTTCCGAGATGACGCTCGAGGAGATCGGCGAGAAGTTCGGCCTTACCCGCGAGCGGGTACGCCAGATCAAGGAAAAGGCGATCCGCCGGCTGCGTCACAGTACGCGGAGCAAGCTACTCAAGTCCTATCTCGGATAATTTGGGCGGACTGCCGCCGGGTATGTTGTCATGCAGAATGACCCGGGCTTGCCTCGTTCGTTCTTAAGATTTATGACAGGTTGAGCGATCGATTTGTTGACGATCTTGGGAATGGGCAAGGCAAGTCCGGGTTATTTATTGTCCGGCGTCAACGGTCTGCCGCATCGGCTGTCGACGCGTATTCGAGGACGCGGGACGCATGGGAGGAAAAGTCTCGGGGGAGAGGTTACGCGTCGGAGCGGGGTAGTTCGGGCTGTCGAGGAAAATAGGCGTTTTGCCGGGCCGGTTTCGCCCACCGGCCGGCCCGATGTCCCGGATTTGGTTTTCTGCCGCGCGGACAGATGCGGCAGGAACCCGAGAGGTTTACTGTGCCGGCTCGATCCGAAGCCGGTCTGCGAAGGCGCGGTCGCGGATGACGGAATCGGGGCTATCCTGTCGATGGCACGGCGTACCGGACGGCTTTGGCGATGTAGTGCGGGGAAGGGAGCGCCCGGCCGGCGACCCGATTGTTCGGCAATTTCCGAGACGAGAGTTTGCGTCCCGAAGGCGCGGCTGGAGGCGGGTGATAGGGCCTCGTCTGCCCGCGCGATAAAAAATCGGAATGCCGAGAGCAGAAAGGCTCGATTATTGAATAGACTGTTCCGTAGGGATTCCCGATGGCGGCGCGTTCGTCTGCGGAATTTGGCCATACGAGCCCCGTGCGCACACATTCACCGAGGGTCCGGACTTCTCTCATCCGAGCTCTGGAACCTCGAGCGGCACGGGGCTTCGTGTGTCCGGACGAGACGTTGCCGTCGTAACCGGGCAAAGGCTCTCCGAGTTGATATCCTGCGAATCGGATCGTACTTCCGTATCGGGAATAGAGATGTTCGGCCGCTTTCCCGATTCTTTCCGGAACGGTAAACCGCATAACGGCCATCGGCCGCTATGCGGTTTACCTATGAGCGGCCTTCGAGCGGCCGACGGTGATCAGTATACCGTGTTCTGCGGATCGAAGTTGGTCCATCCGTCCATCCAGTTCTCTCCGGTTCCGAAGGCGCCGGCGAAACCGTTGCCCGAGGCGTCGAAGCCTGAAGGAACCGTGTACGAAGCGTTCACGGCAGCGCTGCCGGCGCCTGGCCGGGGATCGAAGCCCGAGCGCGTGCTGACGGGTTGCGCCAGTCCCACGCCGTCGATCGCGTCGTAGAACTTGTTGGCATAGCTTTCCCGGAGCAAGATGCCGTCCGTGAAGCCGTTCCCCTTGAGCCAGGTCTTGTTTTGGTCGGACGAAAGAATCCCGACGACCGGATCGATTGCCGTGTTGTCGAACGATTCGAGTGCTTTGTCGTACCCCGAGAAGTGGACGTTACTGATTTCGAACAGGCCTGCTGTGGCCGCCGCGGGCGAATCGCCCTTGTCCTTTTCGATCATCAGCGCGACGGGCCATCCCGTTACGATCGAATTGTATAGACTGATGCGCGAGTTGCGCCGGATTTGCACGCCTGCCTGAAACTGGCCGAGGCCCGAGCCGTTGTTCGGGAACATTTCGCCCGCGTTGATGTAGGCTCCGGGATTTTCGGTCGAAGCCGACTGGTTATAGAATGCGGCGTCCTGACCCATCGGGCCGATCAGCGTCACGTTGCAGAAACGGGCCGTCGTGTAAGGCTCCTCGTCCGAACCGTCGGAGTTGTTGTCCGACTCGAAGCCGTTCGACAGCGATTTATCCGCGATGCGCGGATCGCGCACGCCGAGCAAAAACTGCAAGTTGCCCGAGAAGCCGTTGTCGGTGTCGAAATCGTCGTCCCAACCGTGATAAGCTACCAGGTATTTGCAACTGACCGAGCCGCCGAACCATTCGAACGAGTCGTCGTTCGAGTAGGATACTTGCAGGTGGTCGACCGTCGTTCCGCTGCCGACCGAGCCGAACGTGATGCCGTTGATCTCCTTGTCGGTTTGGAACGGGAAGCCGGCGAACTCGACGCGCACGTAGCTCAGCACGCCCGAGTTGTCGGTGTCGACCGGGTTGCTGCCTCCGCCGTGATACGAGCGGGGACCGCCTTCGATCTGCTGCTCGCCCTTATTGTTGCTGGCGCGGCCGCAGAGGATCAGTCCGCCCCAGTCGCCCGGCCGACGGTTGCCGGGAGCCTCTTCCGACGTGAAGACGATCGGCTTGGAAGCGGTCCCCCGGGCGAAGATCTGGCCGCCCCGCTCGATAATCAGCGCTGCCTGAGTCTGCTTGTCGCCCCGGATGACGGTACCGGCCGGAATCGTGATCGTCGATCCGTCCTCGATGTAAACCCAGCCGCGCAGTTTGTACTTGCGCGAGGCGTTCAGCACGTAGTCGCCTTTCGGTGCGGGAAAGTGCTTGTCGCCGTTGCCTATGTAGTAAACCGAGTCCGATCCTTCCTTTTCGCCGAATACGAGCCCCGTTTCGTAGACGCCCGAGGGGGCCGGACCGGGACCGGGATTTCCGCTGCCGTTGTCATCGTCCGAACAGGCCGCCAGTATGGCGACCGAGGCCATCATGGCCAGAATCATCTGTTTTTTCATCGTGTAGATAGTTAAGGAATGAATGGTGTTTCCGAAGTCGTGAGATTTACTCGTTTTTCGTATGCCGCGAGGGTCAGAACGTGGCCGTCAGCGACAGCGAGAAGCTGCGGCCCGGATAATAGCGCTTGGTTGTTTGGGAGCGTTCGTGCACGACGCCCTCCGAGTCCCTGAAGCGCGGAAACTGCATGAAGCGGACCGCGTCGCCGAGCAGGTCGCGCGCGGCGGCCTTCGCCTCGAGCCATTTGCAGAGGCGTTGGCCGACCGTCAGATCGAGCGAGTTGCGCGGCATCTCGTACATGTCCGGGATATTGCTGTTGAACGTGTCGCCTCCGCTCGTGCTGACCCGGCCGATGCCGACGATTCGTTTGCCGATGCGGTTGTAGAGAATGCCGGCCGCGAAGCCGATCCGGCCGTTCTGGTAAAACAGTCCGGCGTTGACCAGATAGGGCGACTGTCCCTGCATCGGCCGGTCGTGTTCGCGGCTTTGCTCGCCGAACAGAACCTTGCTTTCGATCCAAGCGGCGTTCAACGTCAGCATGAAATTGTTCATGCCGATGAACGCAAGGCTTTTCCTGAGATCGATCTCGACGCCGTAGTTGCGGGCCGAGCGGGCGTTCTCGAACGAAAACTGGTAGGAGCCGCCGGCATCGACATAGTTCCATTCGATCGGATTCTTGAAATGCTTGTAGAAGACGGCGATCGAAATCGTTTCGCCGGCGGCCGGATAGAGTTCGTAGCGCAGGTCGACGTTCTGCACGACGGCCTGCCGGAGGTCCGGATTGCCGGTAATCGTGCTGAACATGTCGAAATCGTAGTAAGTCGACGGCGACAGCTCGCGGAACTCCTGCCGGTTGACGCTCATGCCGTATGCCAGCCGGACGAGCATCCGGGGCGTCAGGTTATACGTGGCGTTGAGCGACGGCAGCGCGTTGTTGTATCGGTAGGTGTTCGTCCGGGTCCGGAAATTGGTTTCCGACGGATAGCTTTCGAGCGAAGAGCGGTAGCTTTCGAAACGGACGCCGGCGTAGACGTTGAAGCGCCCGAGCGACATGTTCAGCGCCGCGTAGGCGGCCAGCACGTCGCTGTGGGCCGAGTAGTCGTCCGTGTTGTGCGTTTCGTCCTGAACGTGCAGCTTGTCGGGTGCGCCCAGATTTTCCGGTGCGAAGATCTGCTCGGCGGGCAGCGAGCCGAAACCGGCGGGCAGCTTGTTCTGATAGGCATTCCACTTGTAGAGGAAGTTGCGGGTAGCGTAGCGGCGCGTTTTGTATTCGCCGTATAGTCCGGTGCGTAACTCGGGGCGGAGCGTCCCGTCGGGAAAGAGCGGCAGGCTCAGGTTCGCTCCGGCCGAAGCGACGTGCTCGTCGAGCGAGGTAAAGTAGCGCGATACGCTGCCCTGATCGATCGAGTATTCGTAAATGCCGTTTTCGGGATTTTTCTCGCGCTCGACGATCCGGCGGTCGGGCTGGCGGCGGTTCGAGTAGGAGTAGGCTGCGTTCCAGTCGAACTTCGCGCCGCTGCGGATCCAGTCGTGACTGCCTGCGAACTGGCCCGTGTAGGCGCTACGGCTCACGTACAAGTATTCGTCCTGCTGCTGCTCGTAATATCCGCTGACGTTGCGCCATCCTTCGCGGTCGGTGAAACGGTTGCGTCCCAATTGGTTGAATATGTTGCGGAATTCGTAACGGCTTACGCACGAGCGCTTGTCGGCTGCCGGAACGTAAGAGAGATTCAGCATAGCGCCGAGCTTCACGTCGTTCGTGTATTGGTTGTCGGTGTATTTGAAGTTGTACAGAGGTTCGTCTTCGGTGTAGTTGTAGATGCCGAACTGCGAGTTTTCCATGCGCAGCAGGCTTTTGTTCGTGTTCGAGTAGTTCAATGCCGCGACCAGCCCGACCGCGTCGCGGCGGGCGGTCACGAAGCGACGGTTCAGCGCTATGTTCAGTTTCTGGTCGATTGTCGGGCGGCGGCTCAGCACTCTCCAGTCGTTGTTGAAACCGGTGCGGGTCACGCGGTCGACCGTCGTGACGTCGTCGTTGTCCACGCGATGCGGAACGTTTTTCAGCGAGCGCATGCCGTTGTCGAAGCCGAGCCAGTCGGTTGCGCTGCCCGGGGCATAGCGGAAATCGTTCGAGTGCGTGACGCTGTTGAATCCTGTGCCGTAGCTGATCGTCAGCGAGTTTTCCTCGGGTACGACTTTCGTGCGGATTCGGATGAAACCGCCCGAGAAGTCGGCCGGCAGTTCCGGTGCGGGCGACTTGACGATTAGCAGGTTGTCGATCTGCGAACTGGGCAGGACGTCGAACGAGAACGCGCGCGTGTCGGCTTCGGAGCTCGGCACGGCTGCCCCGTTGATCCATACGTTGTTGTAGCGTTGGGCCAGTCCGCGGACGATGACGAACTTGTCGTCGATGACCGAAATGCCCGGGACGCGGCGGATTACTTCCGAAGCGTCCTTGTCCTGAGTGCGGGCGATCGTCTGGGCCGATATGCCGCTGGCGACGTAGCGGGCCGATCGCATCTGCGCGATCAGTCCCGCATCGCTGTCGACCTTGCGCGTCGCGACGACCACGGCTCCGTCGAGCTGCGACGATTCGGGCTCGAGCGTTACGCTCAACTCGCAAGATTCGTCCCTGCGCAGCTCGAGCGGTTCGCTGCGGAATCGTTTGTAGCCGATGAACGACACCGTGACAACGGCCGTTCCGGGTTCGGCGCCGAGAATCAGAAATGTGCCTTCGGCGTCGGTGATCGCTCCGAGCGTCGTTCCTTCGATGGCGACCGTCGCTCCGACGATCGGGGCGCTCGATACATCGACAACGGTGCCGCGCACGACGGCCGAAGCGGCTTGGGCGTCGGCCCGTGCCGGGAAGGAAAGCATGCTCAGCATGAAAAAGAACGATGTCAGTCGGGTCATGAGTTGATAGAGGCGTATTGGTTTTCGATGCCGCAAAGTTACCGGTCCCTGCGGTACGGCTGGTTAACGTACCGAGACCAAACCGTGAAGTTTAAGTTACGAACCGGGCTTCACGTAAAAAGAATGTTAAGAGGGAAAAGACCGGCGCATGCTCAGTTTTTCCTGCAAAGCAGAGGTTGAATCCGAAAAAAATCGTTAATTTGGGCTTTCATTGAACGATTTAAACGAGGAAAGCATGAATCGCAAACACATCCTGATCATTCTGTCGATCCTGCTGCTGCTCCCTTGGGGCGGATACGGGGCGAAGGCGAAAAAGGCGGTATTTATCATCGTGGACGGTGTTCCGGCCGATATGATTGAGCGGCTGAAACCGCCTGCAATCGGCCGGATCGCGGCCGAGGGCGGCTATTCGAGGGCCTACTGCGGCGGGATTGCCGGTACGTACTGCGAGACGCCGACCATTTCGGCTGTCGGGTACAACTGCATCCTGACCTCCGCATGGGCCAACAAGCACAACGTATGGGACAATTCTCCGAAGCCCGATTACAGCTACTGGTCGATTTTCCGGATCGCCAAGGAGCAGAAGCGGGACGTGACGACGGCTCTCTATTCGAGCTGGACCGACAACCGCACCGTGTTGCTCGGCGAAGGGTTGCCCGAGACGGGAGACCTGAGGATCGACTATGTCGTCGACGGTTTCGATCTCGACCAGAAGAACTATCCCAAGGAGAAGGACGATCTGCAAGTCTATCGCATCGACGATACGGTGTCGAGGGCTGCGGCGGCCGGTATCCGCGAGCAGGCGCCGGACCTGAGCTGGGTCTATCTGTGGTATACCGACGATGCCGGGCATATCTACGGCAACGGCGATTATTTCGACGAGTACGTGATGAAGGCCGACCGTCAGATCGAACGCATTTGGGAAGCGGTCGAATACCGCGAGAAATATTTCGACGAGGAGTGGATGGTCGTCGTGACGACCGACCACGGCCGGGGCGACGACGGTCATCATCACGGCGGACAGTCCGCGCGCGAGCGGACCTCGTGGATCGCGACGAACGTTCGGGGAAATGCCCGCTTCGCCGAACCATGGCTATCGATCGTCGACATCGCTCCGTCGCTCGCTCGCTTTTTGGATTTCGACGTGCCTCAGGAGGTGTTGTGGGAACAGGACGGAGCGCCTTTCATCGGGGAAGCCGATATCTGCGCTCTCGAGGCCGTGCGCGGCAACCGGACGATCGAGCTGACATGGGAAAGTCTCGATGACCGGGCGCCGGCTACCGTTTACGTTTCGAGGACCAACGATTTCAAAAACGGACAGTGCGACCAGTGGACGAGAGCCGGCCGCGTGAAAGCGGGAGAGCGGCGCTTCGTGTTCGATACGGGCGACGATCCGAACGGTTTCTACAAGTTCGTCGTCGTGACGCCCGGCAATCATCTGAACTGCTGGGTTCCGGAGAAAAAGTAGTTTGCCGGGACCGGTTACATGGATTCCGGATGCGATCATAAGCTGGTCGCATCGCTCCGTCAAGTGTTTTTACGCTTCGGCGGGACG
>ENA-UOJG01003309-UOJG01003309.1-human-gut-metagenome-genome-assembly--contig:-C47-NODE-3309-length-11644-cov-6.066270_pt1 | contig 11644 bp, 9 predicted proteins | sample MGYA00242340_ERZ723887 | MGnify/ENA metagenome assembly ERZ723887 | reverse complement strand
CAGCACTTTTTATATTTCGGATTTTTTGAGTTTTCTTTTATTCAGTAGACATTATATACTTAAAAAGCGAATAAACAAAGGCTACCGCATAGCTTAAAAGAAAAACAAGGGTTATTGCGTTTACAATAGGCGGAAAGTAGGATTTAAAGCCGCTTGAAACGTTGTTTATCTCGTCAAGCAGAATATTATTGAGGGCAATATCAAGCAGCTTACCTGTTTTATTTATTATAGGCACGGCAATAAGCATACCCATAACTGCCGATGATGTGGTAGCCGCCATAACCGCCACCTTAAAGACCGAAAACTTAACGGCGGTGTAATTATCCTCGCCGTATAAAAGGCGGGAGACCTCGGCGCTGTCCTTTGTGCTCAGCTTAAAATCAAAATCCGCCTTGCCCTTGGGTCCCGCCTCGGTATTTATTCGGTAGGATACCGCGCGGAAGACCGCGTCAATAGGGTTTTGCACCGTTTGAACGGACGATAGCTTATTAACGCTTATAAAGGCGCTGCTTTTAAAAAGCACCCCCATTTTAATTGTCACGCCGTTTTTGCCGCAAATAAGGTGGAAAGAGCGGCAGCGCAGAGCGCCTATAAGGGTAATTGCCATAAAGCCTATAAGCTCAAGGGTTAAAACGCCCGTAACGCGGCGCTTTATAATATATTGTATAACGCCCTTTAAAACAGGCAGAACCAGCACAAAAAGAAAGGGCTTAATAAGGCTTACAAGCATAAGCGGGTGGGCGCGAAACTCCTTTTTCAAGCGTTTTCCTCCTTTGTGACCGACTTTATAAACAGCTCAACGTCAGATACGGGCAGCTCAGGTATAATAACGCTGCTGCGCGCCGCTTTAAGGCTTAGCGCCGCAAGCCCCATACTGTGGGCAAGGGGCGTGGAATAACTTTGAACGTAAATAAGCCTTGAAAAGGGCATTATATGGGTAGTCCTTATAAAGATACCGCGGTTTATAATAATTGCGCCCTTAGGGAACAGTATTTCATAGCTTGCAAAATAGGCGGGAATATACCACAGCACAAATATAAGCAGCGCCGCCGCCAAAATTACTGCCGGCAAAAGGCACCAAAGCGTTACCGAGCAGAGAAATAGCAGCACCGCAACCGGAATAAAGCCTATTAAACATATGCGCACCTGCCACAAAAAGCGGGTTTTTTTCGGTATTCCGTTTTCTTTCATACTATTCCCTCCCTTGGTTTACATAACATTTTTATTTACCTTTTACCATGCTCCAATATTCCTTATATTTTTGCTCTGTTTTATTGTCTCCGTACTCATAATACCGCTTATTTTTAAGCGCGTCGGGTAAATACTGTTGGTTTACATAATGATTTTTAAAATCGTGCGGATATTTATAGTTCTGCCCCTTTGTTTCGGCTTCCTCACCGTCAAAATGCTTGTTTTGCAGCTGTCGCGGAATAGGTCCGCCTATTCCCTTTTCAATATCCTCCATTGCCGCGACTATCGCGTTATGCCCTGAGTTTGATTTAGGGCTTGTGGCTACCAAAATTACCGCGTCGGCAAGGGGCAGGCGCGCCTCGGGCAGACCTACCGACTGCGCAATATCCACCGCCGCTTTCACTATGGGTATTATTTGCGGGTAGGCAAGCCCCACATCCTCACAGGCGCACACCATAAGTCGCCTGCAGGCGCTCGGAAGATCCCCCGCCGCAAGCAGCCTGCCTAAATAGTACACGGCGGCATCGGGGTCAGACCCGCGCATTGATTTTTGGTAAGCCGATATTATATCGTAGTGTTCGTCGCCCTCGCGGTCGTAGCGAACGGCGTTCGCCGCCGCAATTTCCTCTACCGTATCGTCGGTAATATCAATTTCGGTTTCGTTTTCGCTTGTCAGCACGCATAGCTCCAGCATATTAAGCGAACGGCGCACATCCCCCGCCGCCGCGCGGGATATTTTTTTCTTATCGTCTGCCGAAATTTTAATTTCTTTGCCCTTTTCCTCGCTTAAAATGCCGATTGCGCGGTCTAAAACGTCCGATATATCATCGGGAGTCAGCGCCTTGAACTCAAACACCGTAGAGCGGCTTAAAATCGCGTTGTATACATAAAAATAGGGATTTTCGGTGGTGGAGGCTATAAGAGTAATATCCCCGTTTTCAATGTAGGAAAGCAGAATTTGCTGCTGTTTTTTATTGAAATACTGTATCTCGTCAAGATAAAGCAGTATGCCGTTTTGGGTATCTATCGTGCCTATTGAGCCGATAATTTCCTTAATATCGGCGGTTGAGGCGGTGGTTGCATTAAGGTAGCACAGCTTTTTACCGCTTGTGGCGGCAATTATGTTTGCAACCGTGGTTTTACCCACGCCCGAGGGCCCGTAAAATATAAGGTTGGGTATATTTTTTGAGTCAATTATGCGCCGCAGTACCTTCCCAGGCGCTAAAAGCTGCTTTTGCCCCGCAACTTCTTCAATTGTTTTCGGTCTTAATCTGTCCGCTAACGGTGAGTTCATTTTTTTAACCTGCCTTGATATTAACATTTTCCGCTTTTTCGCTTCATATTATAAATTATACGGGAATTTGGAGTGGAAAAGCATTGAAAAAAACAATTTTTATTAAAAATGCCCTTATTTTAACCGTTTCCTCGTTGATATTGCGCTTTGTGGGAATAATTTTCAAGGTCTGGTTAGCGCAGCTTATCGGTTCTGAGGGAATAGGGCTTTATCAGCTTATATTCAGCGTGTATATGCTCGCCGCCACCTTTGCCACAAGCGGTATAAGCACCGCCGTTACAAGGCTTGTCGCCGAAGAATTAGCCCTCGGCACAAAGCGGGGCACGCTTAAAATACTGCGCCGTGCTATTGAAATTACCCTGCTTATTGCGGGGGTAACGGTTGTAACGGTATTTTTCGGGGCGGAATTTATAGCCGTTCGGTTTTTGAACGATATTCGCGCCGTGCCCGCGCTTAAAATACTGCCGCTTTCGCTCCCCTTTATGGGGATTTCATCCTGCCTGCGCGGGTATTTTATTGCCCGCCGCAAAATAACGCCGAACGCCGTTTCGCAGCTGCTTGAGCAGGCGGTAAGAATAATACTTATAGTAGTTCTTGTGGGTAAATTCTGTACTAAGGGCCTCGGTGCGTGCGCCGCCGCCGTGATTTTGGGTGACAGCGCCGCCGAAATATTCTCGTTTTTAATGCTCTGGCTTATATGGCTGCGGGATACTAAAAAGCTTGATAACCTTACCGGCAGGGCACGCCCGCCGTTCCGCATAGTAAGGCGCATACTGCACATTTCCGTTCCCATAACCTCGGGCAGATATTTAAACACCGCGCTGCGCACGGGCGAGAATATTTTAGTGCCGAAAAACCTTGCAAAATATCCATTCGGGGGCGAAAACGCCCTTTCACAATTCGGTATGATAAAGGGCATGGCGCTGCCTATACTTTTCTTTCCATCCACACTGTTAAACGCCGTTTCCACGCTCTTAATTCCCGAAATATCCGAGGCGGAGGCGCGCAACCGCCACGGGCTTGTGCGCTCGGCAACCCGAAATATTTTAAAATTAACAAGCGTTATAGCCTTTATTTTCGGCGCGATATTCTTTGTTGGGGGCAGAAAAATAGGTCTGCTTATATATAAAAACCCCGAGGTAGGCGAGCTTTTGCGCGCGCTCTCGCCAATAGTGCCGCTGATGTATTTGGACAGCATTTCCGACGGCATTTTAAAGGGTCTTGACCAGCAAGCCTTCACATTCCGCACCGCCGTTTCCGATTCGGTGCTGCGAATTATTCTTATCCTTATATTATTGCCGATTTTCGGACTCAGGGGATTTATTTGGATAATGTATTTTTCAAACGTTTTAACCTGCTTTTTAAACGTCGGCAGACTGCTGCACGTAACAAGGGTTAAAATTCGCTTTATAAATGAAATTTTACTGCCCCTTACCTCCGCCGCGGTAATTGCCATAGCTTGCGACAGATTACTTAGGCTTTGGGGCGGTATTGGTAATTTGGTTTACATAATACTTTTATGCGTAATTTCGCTGCCGCTTTACTTCGGGGCAATGCTGATGTTTAAGGTAGTCAGTCCCGATGATCTTCGGTCATTTCTCCGTAAATAATTTCGTAGTTTCTTTTTATCACCTTTTCCCCGCGCCACTCATAGGCTCTGCCCGAAATATCCTCGCCGTATTCGTAGCGGTCGCGGTAGCCCGAAATAAATTCGGGAATATAGGTATTCGCCGCATTTTTATTTAGCGGGCACACCTCGGCACAAATATCGCAGCCCCAAACGGTATTATACTTTTTGAGGGCTGCTTTTTCGGCAAAATTAAGCTCTTTTTTTTGCTGTGTGACAGCCGATAGACATTTCCCCTCTAAATCCCCCCTTGGACAAGCCTTTTTGCAATTGCCGCACACAGGGCATTTTTTAAAGTGATTTTCGGCAGGAATTTCAAGGTCGGTTACAATTTCGCAAATAAAACACCAGCTGCCGTAGGTTTTGTTTATTAAAAGCCCGTTTTCACCGTATACCCCAAGCCCCGCGGCAGCCGCGGCGGAAACCTCGGGTATGGGCGAATTATCGGCAAAACTTTCAAATTTATATTCGGGAAATTCCTTTTTCAAATCGTCCGTTATGTTTAAAAGATATTTTTGCGTTATATCGTGGTAATCGGGCACCGATGCATATCGGCAAATGTTTTCGGGGTGAGCGTCTCTCACCTTATAGGGAAATAAAAGCAAAATTACCGTTTTTGCATTTTCGGGCAGCCGCTGCATGGCGCGGCAGGGCAAAAGGCGCTCCTTTACAAGGTCAAAAGCGCAAAAGCCCGCGTCGCGTATTCCGTTTTTATTTATTATTTCAAGTATTTTCTGCTTCATCTTAAATTACCGAAAAATTCCCGCAGGAGTGATAAACATTCGTCCTCATATATTCCGCCGTAAATTTCGGGCTTGTTATCAAGCGGTATGTCGCTAAGCCTTACCACACTGTCAATACAGCCGGCTTTAAGGTCATACGCCCCGAAAACAAGAGTGGAAATTCGCGCGTTTATAATAGCGCCCGCACACATAGGGCACGGCTCTAAGGTGACGTACATTTCGCAGCCGTCAAGCCGCCAAGAACCTAAATATTTACAGGCGGCGTTTATCGCCTCAATTTCGGCGTGGGAAAGCGCGTTTTGCTTTTCCTCCCGCCTGTTTCTACCCCTTGCTATTATCTCGCCGTTTTTAACAATAACCGCCCCCACCGGAACCTCTCCGCCGCGTGCGGCGGAGCGCGCCTCGGCAAGAGCGGCTTTCATAAACTCACTGTTCATTTTTCAACCCTGAAACGTTCCCGAAAAATACGGCACATTGTTATGCGGGTCAAACTCGGGCTTACGGTTTCTTATAATAAACAGTATTATCGGCACCGAAATTGTAAAGACAACCGACAGCACGATATAGAGCGTAGCGTTTGATTTATCAAAGGAGGAATAAATGCGCCACAAAGCTATGAAGAAAACCACCGCATAAGCAATTGCCACCGCCATAAGCGCAAAGTAAAGAATTATTACCGGAATAAGCGACATAAACTGCTCAGGTGCCATTTCCGACGAGGTATTAACCGCGTCAAGCGCATAGCCCGTAATTTCCTTTACGGAAATTACCGTAAATATTGTAAGAGCTATTGCTTCTATAAGCACTATTCCCTCCAATACAGGAAGAATTATACCGAAACGGGCGGATTTTGTTCCGTTTTTCTTTTTATATTTTTCGGCAAGCGTACCGAATACCCAGTCGTTTGCCACGGGAATAAAGGCAAGCCACGGGTTTTTAATTTCGGCGCTTTTTGCCATTTTATAAACGCTTATGCTTTCTAACAGATAAATTGCTATTCCGATAACCGCGGAAACCGCAATCGCGCCTATAAAAAATGTAAAAAAGAATGATACGGCCTCCTCCGGTAGACCCAATTCCGTTAAATAATCAAACATATTTATAAGCTCCTTTTAAAAATATACAAGGGATTCTACTATGCAGATAATAATGAATATTATAATAACCGGGCTTGTGAAAAACCATTTAAAGCGCTGCTTGAGCTCGCTTTCACAGCTGCTTTTTTCAAATTTAAACATTTCCTTTGAATTTTCGCTTAAAGCAAACGCCAGGATACCCAATGTCAGGCAAATAAACAGGAAAACAGAATATATAATATTCTGCGCCGTTTGCGGAATACTGCCCGGCATAAAATCAAATATTACCGAAACAAAATTATTTGTAGCGTGCACCGCCATTGCTAAAAGCAGCGAATTTGTTTTTACCACTATAAAGCCTAAGGCAAGACCCACCAAAAAAGCAAATGGCATCTGCTCAAAGTTGCCGTGCATAAACCCGAAAAGAATTGATGATACAATCACCGCAAAGCCGTCGCCGTATCGCCTGAGTGAGCCTAAAACAAGCCCGCGGAACGCGAATTCCTCTACCAATGCGGGAACTGCCACGGTTGATAAAAAGCAGAGCAAAAAGCCGAAAAAGCCTTTAGGCGTTTCGCCGGAGTTTACATTGTAATCAATGCCGAAGAAACTGAAAAACTGACTTGCCGCAGAGGTTGCAATATTTGCAAAGGCACAAAACGCAACGCCTATAAAGTACATTGCCGACCTGTTTCCCCGCCGCGGCTTTTCAAGCGGCACTAAATTGCTTATTCTTTCACCGTTTGCCTTAAATTTTGCAATAAACGGGACGGTGAACATCAGCATTGAAAGTACAACCTGCAAAACTTGCATTATTGCGGGGTCTTGCACAATTTCCATTGCCTTTTCAGAGGTAAAGCCAAGCTTACCCATTATAAAAATGTAAGCCACGCTCCAAAAAATCAATACCGCCATTGTAATTATAAGCGAAGTGCCTATTGCAAGCGAACTTTTTCTTATTCCTTTTCTTTCCTCATAGGTTTTAGGCGTAAAGCCGTAGGGAATAAAAGTTACATAGCTGTGCGGTATTGCGCTCACCCCCGGCTGCTCAAAAGTCGGGGGATTGATATTTTCATTCGCCGCGTCCGTTTTCTGCTCCTCTAACTGCGGATTATATTCATCCATAGTTTTATACCTGCCTTTTTACTCGGAATATTCTCCTCTATTCCTCTGCGCCGGTGCTTTCTTCCTCTGTTTCCGGCTCGTCGGGCTCTGCCGCGCCCGCGTCAGCCTCGGGTGTTTCGGGCAAATCGGTCGGCTCCTCGTCGCTGTGCTCTGTCACCGCTACCGAGAGTATCTTTTCACCCTCGCCCACCTTCATTACGCGCACGCCCTTTGCGGGACGGGTAAAGGTGGAAATATCGCCCGAGAATATTCTTATTATTATACCGTTTGAGGCTATCATTATAATATCCTCTTCGCCCGTTACCGCAATCGACGCCGCAACATCGCCGTATTTGTCCACGCGGTAGTTGGTAAGACCCTTACCGCCGCGGGATTGCAGGCGGTAGTCGCTTATCGGGCTTATTCTGCCGTAGCCTGTTTCGCTAATGGTTAAAAGCTTGGTGTCGTCACTCGTAATTTCCATTGAAACCACAAAGTCTTCGGGCTTCATTGTAATTGCCTTAACACCTCTGGCACCTCTGCCCATGGCGCGAACCTGATTTTCATTAAACTGAATTGCCATACCCTTTTTTGTGGCTATAAACAGGTTATTTTCCCCGTTTGTCATTTTAACAAAGGTCAGCTCATCGTCATCATCTATTGAAATTGCAATAATACCGCTCTTTCTTGTATTCCTGAACTCCGAAAGCTTGGTACGCTTTATTATACCCTTCTTTGTTACCATTGTGATATAATGTTCCTCATCAAGCTCGGAGGCGGGCAATATTATCGTAATTTTCTCATTCGGCATAAGGGGCAGGATATTTATAATATTCATTCCCTTTGAGGTTCGGCTGCCCTCGGGTATTTCGTAAGCCTTAATGCGGTACATTCTGCCGAGATTTGAGAACAGCATAATGTAATCGTGTGAGGAGCACACGAACATATTTTCAACCGTATCGTCGTCGCGCGTGGTCATACCCGTAATTCCTCTGCCGCCGCGGTGCTGAACGTTATAGGTATCGGCAGGCAGGCGCTTAATAAAGCCGTTTTCGGTTTTGGTAAGCACGCACTGCTCTTCGGGAATAAGGTCCTCAATATCAACGTCGCCCACAACGTCGGTAATTTCGGTGCGGCGGTCGTCCGAGAATTTATCGCGAAGATTTAAAGCCTCGGTCTTTACAATATCAAGTATACGTTCGTGACTCGCTAAAATTGCCTCGCACTCTTTAATAAAGTCCAGTTTTTCCTGCAATTCGTCAAGAATTTTCTGTTTTTCAAGACCTGACAGCTTACCTAACTGCATCTGAACGATTGCGGTGGTCTGAATATCGTCAAGCCCGAATCGGTCGGATAACGCCTGCTTACTTTCGGGTATTGTCTTGCTTGAGCGGATTATTGCTATAACCTCGTCAATAAAATCAAGCGCTACCTTTAAGCCCTCTAAAATATGGGCGCGCTCCTCTGCCTTGCGCTTATCGTAAGCGGTGCGGCGGCGGATAATATCGCACTGGAAGTCTATGCAGTTCTGCAGCATATCCTTAAGCGTTAATATCTGCGGCTTGCCGTTTACAATTGCAAGTAAAATAGCGCCTATTGTGGTTTGTAAAGCGGTGTTTTTGTAAAGCTTGTTAAGAATAACCTGCGGGTTGGCGTCCTTCTTTAAATCGACGATTATTCTTATACCGCCGTCACGCTTTGAGGAGTAGTCTACAACGTCCTCTATCCCCTCAATTTTTTTGTCCGCCGCCTGGTCGTATATTGCCTTAACAAGGTCCTTTTTGCGCACCTTGTAGGGTATTTCGGTTATAACTATGCGGTATTTGCCGTTTTTGGTTTCCTCAATCTCGGCTTTGCCGCGCAGGGTTATTTTACCCCTGCCCGTAGCGTATGCCGCGCGAATACCGCTGCGACCCATTATAATACCGCCCGTCGGGAAATCTGGTCCCTTTATATACTGGCAAATTTCCTGTAAATCCGCCTCGGGGTTATCAATAAGGGCACACATACCGTCAATTACTTCGCCTAAGTTGTGCGGCGGAATTTCGGTTGCCATACCTACGGCTATACCCGAAGAACCGTTTACTAATAACTGTGGAAATCTGACGGGCAGAACCTCAGGCTCGTTTAAGCGGTTATCGTAGTTCGGCTGAAAATCTACCGTTTCCTTGTTAATATCATCGAGCATATGAAGCGATAGCCTGTTCATTCTCGATTCTGTATAACGGTAGGCAGCCGCGGGATAACCGTCTATGTTACCGAAGTTTCCGTGACCGTCAATTAAAGGATAGCGGAGGGAGAAATCCTGCGCCATACGCACCATTGCGTCGTAAACGCTGGCGTCGCCGTGCGGATGGTAACGACCGAGCACCGAACCCACGGTATCGGCGCACTTACGGTATGCCTTATCGGGCGTTAAGCCATTTTCAAACATTGTGTAAAGTATTCTTCTGTGAACGGGCTTTAAGCCGTCGCGCACATCGGGTATGGCGCGCCCCACCAGTACCGACATTGAGTACTGGAGCATACTGCCCTTAATTTCGTCTACAATTTCAACCGGGATTATTTTTGTTTCTTCATCACTCGGCCAGTAAACATTTTCCTGCTTTGCCATTTCTTCTCACCCCTTAAATATCAAGATCCGTCGCGAATACCGCGTTATCTTCAATGAATTTTCTTCTCGGCTCTACTTCCTCGCCCATAAGCATTGTAAAGGTCTGGTCGGCAATTTCCGCGTCCTCCATATTCACCCTTAACATTGTTCTGTGTTCGGGATCAAGTGTGGTTTCCCACAGCTGCTCGGGGTTCATCTCACCGAGACCCTTATAGCGCTGAACATCGGGGTCGCCGCCGAGTTCCGCTACATATCTGTCCTTTTCCTCGTCCGTAAACGCATCAAAATACCTCTTACCCTTTGCAACGCGGTAAAGCGGCGGCTGCGCTAAATATATATGCCCCGTTTCAATAAGCTGCGGCATATAACGGAAGAAGAATGTTAATAACAGCGTTCTGATGTGCGAGCCGTCAACATCGGCATCCGCCATAATAACAATTTTATCATAGCGTAATTTATTTATATCAAAATTTTCCGCTATTCCCGTTCCCAAAGCCACTATTACCGGGGTCAGCTTATCGTTGCCGTAAACCTTATCTACCCTTGCTTTTTCAACGTTGAGCATTTTACCCCAAAGCGGCAGTATTGCCTGGTAGGTGCTGTTTCTGCCCTCTACCGCCGAGCCGCCTGCCGAATCTCCCTCTACTATGAATATTTCGGTCTTGGTCGGGTCATTTGAAATACAGTCGGTCAGCTTTTCGGGCATTCTGGTTTTTCCGCCTATGCCCGATTTATTTCTTTGCAGCTCTCTTGCCTTCTGTGCCGCCTCACGCGCGTTGGAGGAAGCTATTGATTTATCAAGAATGATTTTTGCCTCTGCGGGGTGGTCTTCAAGATAATTCATCATCTTTTCGGCAACTATGTTGTTTACAAGCGTGCCTATTGCGGTGTTTCCTAATTTCGCCTTGGTCTGCGATTCAAACTGCGCATCGGTTAATTTTACGCTTACAACCGCCACAAGACCCTCGTTAATATCCTCGCTCTTTAAATTAGCGTCGCTTTCCTTCAAAAACTTAAAGGTGCGGGCATATTTGTTTATCACCCTTGCAAGGCTTGTTTTAAAGGCGCTTTCGTGCGTACCGCCGTCCACCGTGTGAATGGTGTTCGCAAAGGACATTATTTTGGTATCATACCCCGTGCTCCACAAAAGCGCTATTTCCGCCATAGAGTCGCCCGATGCACCGCTTAAATAAATAACGTCCTGATTTAATCTGTCCTTTTTGCTCTTTTCAAGCAAAAATTCAACGTATGATTTTATACCGCCCTCAAAGTGCAAATCTTCTTCTCTGTGGGGAATATCCGCGTCTGTCCGCTCGTCCTTTAACACAATGCGTATACCCGCATTTAAGAAAGCCTGCTCGCGAAGTCTTAAAAGCAGTGTATCAAAATCATATCGTGTGGTATCTGTAAATATTGTCGGGTCGGGCTTAAAGGTAACCTTTGTTCCCGTTTTATCGGTATCGCCTATTATTTTAAGGTCGGTTTTTATGTTGCCACATTCATATCTCTGCAAATAAATATGCTTGCCGTCACAAATTTCAACTTCGAGCCAAGAAGACAGCGCGTTTACTACCGAGGCGCCCACGCCGTGCAGACCGCCCGAGACCTTATAGCCGCTGCCGCCGAATTTACCGCCCGCGTGCAGAATTGTGAAAACAACGCTGACTGTCGGTATTCCCTTTTGCGGATGAATACCAACGGGTATGCCGCGCCCGTTATCGGTAACGCGAATTACGCCGTCATCCAGTATTTCCACCAAAATCTTATCGCAGTAGCCCGCAAGTGCTTCATCTATTGAGTTATCCACAATTTCATAGACCAAGTGGTGCAAACCGCGCTCGCCCGTAGAGCCTATATACATACCGGGGCGCTTTCGCACCGCCTCAAGCCCTTCAAGCACCTGTATGGAATTTTCGTCGTAATTTTCCGTTACAGGGGTAGTAATGTCATTACTCATTTTCAAAAAACATTCCTTTCGTAATATGAGAAGTTCAT
>ENA-UOJG01003300-UOJG01003300.1-human-gut-metagenome-genome-assembly--contig:-C47-NODE-3300-length-11664-cov-5.051684_pt1 | contig 11664 bp, 9 predicted proteins | sample MGYA00242340_ERZ723887 | MGnify/ENA metagenome assembly ERZ723887 | reverse complement strand
AGCCTTAGAAGAAGCCAAAAGATTTGTCAAAAAAAATGGTCGCATATTCGTGAGTTATTATATGAACGACTATGCTATTTTAACGTATGGTTTTATAAAAAAACATATTTTAGAATCCATTGAAGAAGGTAGAGTCGATAAGAACTACCACATGCAAAATTTAAAAGATGATTTATACTCAATGGTAAGAATTGAAGACATCGATAAATTTAATAAACTTACCCTTTTAAAACGTGAAAAAATTATAGCTAGTGATGGTGCTAGTAATTATATTAGAGTTGCCCTAAATGCTTTAAGTGAAGAAGAATTCAAAGAATACATTAAGTATCATCTTTCGATATGTGAAAGATATGATATGTTAGGTGCTAGTGCTCATTTGTTAGATATCGTTTATAAAGAATGAAAGGAAAAGAAATGAAACAAAAATATAGTATTCAAGGAATGTCTTGTGCTTCTTGCAGTGCTCATGTAGATAAAGCTGTAAGAGAATTAAAGGGAGTAAAAGATGTAAATGTTAATTTATTATCAGCTTCAATGGTAGTTGAATTTGATGATAATATTTGTAATGATGATACTATAATTAAAGCTGTAAAAAGTGCTGGTTACGGCGCAAGCTTATTTAAAAAAGAAGTAGGCGTTAAAGATAATAGTACCCATGAACTAAAATTATTAATTACTGCTTTTGTATTTTTAATTGTACTTATGTATGTTTCCATGGGCCATATGATATCTCTACCCTTACCAAGTTTTTTAACTGGTCATAAAAATGCTTTTAACTTTGCGTTAACACAACTTATTTTAGTTACGCCAATTCTTATAATTTATCGTCGTTACTTTATATCAGGCTATAAAAAGTTATTTAAAGGTGGTCCTAATATGGATTCCCTTATCGCTATATCGGCTACGGCTTCAATTGTTTATGGAATCTATGCTCTTGTAGAAATTGCGATAGGATTAAAAAATAACGATATGGAATTAGTAAAGGTTAATCATGAAAACTTATATTTTGAGTCAGCTGGTATGATTTTAACTTTAGTTAGCTTTGGAAAATATCTGGAAAGTTTATCAAAGAAAAAGACAACTTCGGCTTTAACGAAAATGATGGATTTATCCCCTAAAAAAGCTATCTTAGAAAGTGGTAATGAAGAAGTAGAAGTTTTAGCGAGCGATTTAAGAGTTAACGATGTAATAATTGTAAAAAAAGGAATGGTCATTCCTATTGATGGTAAAATAATTTCCGGTAGTGGTTCAATCGATCAAGCTAACATTACGGGTGAAAGTATGCCGGTCTATAAGAGCGTTGGTGATGAAGTATTTTCCGCAACAACCCTAACAAATGGTTACTTGAAAATTTCTGCTGAAAAGGTTGGTGAAGATACCTCATTTGCTAGTATTATCCGTTTAGTTGAAGAAGCTAGCAACTCCAAAGCACCTATTTCTAAACTTGCTGATAAAATTGCTGGTATCTTTGTACCTATTGTAATGGGAATTGCCTTATTGACTTTTGTTGTCTCATATCTAGTTGGTAAAGATTTTAATCTATCATTTAACTTTGCCATTTCCGTATTGGTAATTGCTTGTCCATGTTCGCTTGGTCTAGCTACCCCCGTTGCGATAATGGTTGGTACTGGTAAAGGTGCTGAAAATGGTCTTTTAATTAAAAATGCTGAAATATTAGAAAAAGCTGGTTCTATTAAGACCGTTGTCTTAGATAAAACGGGAACGATAACAGAAGGACATCCAGAAGTTGTAGATTTTATAAAATTAGATTCTGGTGCTGATGTTTTAGGTATTGTTAATTCTTTCGAAGCTTTATCAGAACATCCATTAGCTGTGGCCATAACTAATTATGCTAAAAAAAGATATGCTCAAACTTATGATGTAAAAGACTATGAAACCCTAGAAGGTAAAGGTATCAGTGGAGTTATTGATAATAAAAAATATTATGTTGGTAATGAAAGAATTTTAGTTGAAAAGAATCTTCTTGATGAAAAACTAAAACAACAAATTTCAACATTTTCACAGGAAGGAAAAACCGTACTTAGCGTTTTAGATGAAAAAAATGTTTTAGGCTTAATAACAATTAAAGACCAAATCAAAAAGACTTCTAAAGATGCTATTAAGGAACTAAAAAAAGAAGGAATCGAAGTTGTTATGCTTACTGGTGACAACAAAGAAACGGCTTCTAAAATTGCTTCCGAGGTAGGTGTCGATAAAGTAATCGCTGAAGTATTCCCTCAAGATAAAGAAAAAGTAATTGAAGGCTTAAAAAAAGATAAAAAACATTTAGTAGCTATGGTAGGTGATGGTGTCAATGATGCCTTAGCCTTAACAAAAGCCGATTTAGGAATTGCTATCGGTGCTGGTAGCGATGTTGCTAAAGACTCAAGTGATATCATTCTATTAAGAAGTGATTTAATGGATGTTTTAAATGTTATTATGCTAAGTAGAAGAGTATTAAAAACTATTAAGGGAAATTTATTCTGGGCTTTCTTTTATAATTGCATTGGTATAATATTAGCTTCAGGATTATTGTATGCCCCTTTCTCAATTAAACTAAATCCTATGATTGGTTCTCTAGCCATGAGTTTATCGAGTGTGTTTGTTGTATGTAATGCTCTTACAATTAATTTCTTTAAAGTAAAATCACAAAATGAGGTTGTAAATAATACTAAACCCCAACTTTCTAAGGTAACATTAGAAGTTGAAGGAATGATGTGTGAACATTGTGTAGGTCATGTTGAAGAAGCTTGTAAGAAAGTAGATAATGTTGTAAGTGCTAAAGCTTCTTTGAAAAAGAAAAATGTCGAAATTGAATATGAAGAAAACATCGATTTAGAAAAAGTAAAAACAGCCATTGAAGAAGCAGGCTATAAAGCTAAATAATTAAAAATAACGAAACATTAATTGAATATAAGAATAAACTTTATTTTGTTCTTATATTCTTTTTTTAAAAAAAATTAAAAAGCATAAATTAACAAAAAATATAAAAATCATATTTCCATCATTTTTTTGCATTTTATGCTATTATATATTATATATGAAAAGAGGATCTATCATGAAAAAATTAGTTCAAGGTTTATATGTAGGTGAAAGAGCATTATATGATTTTCATGATGCTATCATTATTGATTCAACATTTGCTGATGGTGAATCACCACTAAAAGAAAGTAGTAATATTCAATTATTAAATTGCATTTTTAAATGGAAATATCCTTTATGGTATTGTGATAATATAAAAGTTGAAGGAAGTGTTTTGTTAGATACTGCTCGTAGCGGAATTTGGTATACAAAAAATATTGAAATGACTGATTGTCAAATTGAAGCACCAAAGACTTTCCGTAGAGCAAGTAATATTAAACTTACCTCTTGTACGTTACCAAACGCCGAAGAAACCCTTTGGACATGCAATGATATTATTTTAAAGGATGTAAGTGCTAAAGGTAATTATTTTGGAATGAATTCTAAAAATATTAAAATTGAAAATTTTCGCTTAGATGGTAATTATGCTTTTGACGGTGCTAGTAACATCGAAATCAAAAACGCTCGAATGCTATCAAAAGATTCATTCTGGAATTGTGAAAATGTAGTTGTCTATGATTCCATTATTGTTGGTGAATATTTAGGATGGAATTCCAAAAATTTAACTTTTATAAACTGTACAATTGATTCCCTACAAGGAATGTGTTATATGGAAAATATTAAAATGATAAATTGTAAATTATTAAATACTAATTTAGCTTTTGAATATTCAACTGTTGAAGCATCAATTACATCTAAAATTGATTCTGTAAAAAATCCAATTAGTGGTTACATTAAAGCTAAACAAATTGGAGAAATAATTTTAGATGAAAAATTAATTGATCCTAAAAAGACAACAATTATAACTGATGAGGAAAAAGAAAATGAAATATGATTTTGATAAAATTATTTGTAGAAGATTCAGCAATTCAGTTAAATGGGATGTAGGAAAAAATGAATTGCCAATGTGGATTGCCGACATGGATTTTGAGACCTTACCCGAGATTAAAGAAGAAATTATAAAAAAAGCAAGTATCGGAGCTTATGGCTACACAACTCTTAATGAAGATTATTTTTCAAGTTATTTATCATGGTGGAATAATCGCTATAATGCCTCATTCCAAAAAGAATGGATGATTTATGTAAGTGGTGTAATTGCTTGTATTTCCTCAGCCGTAAGAAGATTTACAAAACCAAACGAGAATGTTGTAGTTTTAACACCGGTATATGATGTCTTTTATAACTCCATTGTTAATAATGGATGTAGAGTCTTAGAAAGTAAGCTACTTTATCAAAATGGTAAATATGAAGTAGATTGGTGCGACTTAGAAGAAAAATTAAAAAATGAACAAACTAGTCTAATGATTTTTTGTAATCCTCATAATCCAATTGGTAAAATATGGGAAAAAGAAGAAATAGCAAAAATTGGCTATTTGTGTAAAAAATATGGAGTCTTAGTTATTTCCGATGAAATTCATTGTGATCTTACAACGCCTGGTAAAAAATATATTCCTTTTGCAAGCGTTAATGAAGAGTGCCGAGATAACTCCATTACTTGTTTATCACCATCGAAAACCTTTAATCTAGCTGGTTTACAGTCTGCTTGTGCAGTTGTTAGTAACAAGTTTATAAGACACAAACTATGGCGAAGTGTAAACACGGATGAAGTTGGCGAACCAAACTTTTTTTCTGTAGAAGCTAATATTTTAGCTTATACAAAAGGTGGACTTTGGGTAGATGAACTTAATCAATATATTTATGAAAACAAATTATTAGTAAAAGATTTTTTAAATACTAATTTGAAAAAGTTAAAAATTGTAAGTCTTGATGCCACTTACCTATTATGGATTGATATTAGTGCTTATAATACTTCCTCAACTTCCTTATGTAAATATATTAGAGATGTAACGGGATTATATTTAAATGATGGTAGTAGATACTTAGGTAATGGTAATAATTTTATAAGAATGAATATCGCAACTCCAAGAAGTAATGTTGTCGATGGATTAAATAGATTAAAGAAAGCGTTAGAAGAATTTGAAAAAAATGTTAACTAGATGTCAAGAAATTGAAAGAACAATAATAAAAAATTATCGTAAAGAACTTTGGTCAAAATTTGTTAAAGCCATTGATGAATACCAACTGGTTAAAGAAAACGATGTAATCGGTGTATGTATATCTGGTGGTAAAGATTCCATGCTTATGGCTAAGCTGTTTCAAGAATTAAAAAGGCATTCCGATTATAAATTTGATGTCAAATTTATTGTAATGAATCCTGGCTATAATGATGCCAATTTAGATTTAATTAAAAAGAACTTGGCTACTTTGGAAATACCTGCTCAAATAGTAAAAACGGATATCTTTGAAATAGCTAACAATCAAACCGAAAATCCTTGTTATTTATGTGCGAGAATGAGAAGAGGTTATCTATACACCATAGCTGAAAGCTTAGGCTGTAATAAAATTGCCGTTGGACACCACTATGATGATGTAATTGAAACAACTTTAATGAACATGTTAAATTCGGGGTCATTTCAAACTATGCTTCCCAAACTTCATAGCACCAACCATATAGGTATGGAGCTTATTAGACCCTTATATTTAATTAGGGAAAATGATATAATAAAATGGGCTAGTAAAAATGAACTTAAGTTTATTCAATGTGCCTGCAAATTTACAGAACGTGTTCACAATAATAATGATGAATTAAAGTCTCAACGATTAGAAACTAAAAAATTAATCCAAGAATTAATTAGCTATAATCCACTAGTTGAAAAAAATATTTTTAAATGTGCATGTAACATTAATATGGATATGATTTTAGGATATAAAAAAGATGGCATAAGCCATTCCTTCTTAGAAACGTATGAGACAAAAGGAGAAAAAAATGAGTGAATGTAATCATGATTGTTCTAGTTGCAGTAGTAAGTGCAGCAATCAATCAAAAGAAAGTTTTAGAAAGCCCCAAAACAAAAATTCAAATGTAAAAAAAGTCATTGGCATTGTTAGTGGTAAAGGTGGAGTAGGAAAATCAATGGTTACTTCCCTTCTTGCTAGTGAAACGAATAAAAGAGGCTATAAAGTTGGTATTTTAGATGCTGATATCACTGGTCCATCAATTCCTAAGATTTTTGGAATAACAGAAAAAGCTTCAGGAAATAGTGAAGAACTATATCCATGTCTTTCAAGAAAAAACATTAAAATAATGTCAGCTAATTTGTTACTAGAAAATGAAACCGAACCGATTATATGGAGAGGACCAGTCATTGCTGGTCTTGTTCAACAATTCTGGACAGATGTATGTTGGGGTGAACTCGACTATTTATTTGTTGATATGCCACCAGGAACTGGTGATGTTCCCTTAACAGTTTTTCAATCCTTACCAGTTGATGGCATCATTATTGTAACTAGCCCTCAAGACTTAGTTTCCTTAATTGTGGAAAAAGCTATTAAAATGGCAGATAAAATGGATATTCCTGTTTTAGGAATAGTTGAAAATATGTCATATTTTGTTTGTCCATCTTGTGGTGAAAAACACTATATTTATGGAGAATCGAAAATAGAAGAAATAGCTTATAGTTGGCATATTGATACTGACTCTAAAGTTCCAATTGATCCAACAATTACATCACTAAGTGATGAAGGTCTAATTGAGGAATATTCTGAAAATCCTTTAAAAAACATTGTCAACAAGATTGAAAAACAAGCATAGAATAAAAAAGAAAGGAAGAAAGAATAATGGATAGAAATAAGGAAAATCTAATTGCCTATTTATTATGGCGTGGAGATTTAACTTTTGAACAATCTCCATTTAACGAACTTGATGGTCTTATTTTTACACAACTCGTCTTTTTCCATTTTTGTGATTATATCGGTAATTCCAAATTTTTACTAAAAGGGGCATTAGAAATGTGCTATGCCAACAAAACCGATGAAGATTTGAGAATGGGATTAGTAATACCTCTTACCATAATTGAACTTGGCAAACTCATGATGAAATCAAAAAGATTTGAAAATGTAATGATTTCAAATTATGAGTTTAGACTAGATGAAACTAGCAAAGAACAGTTTGCAGCTATGTGTTTTCACATTGATGAAAAAACAATTGTGATTAGTTATCAAGGAACTGATGATACTTTAATTGGTTGGCAAGAGGATGCCAACATGCTTTCAACTTTTCCCGTCGCTTGTCAATCATCAGCTCTAAGTTATTTTAAGAAAATTGCCATGGAGTATCCAACTAATTTATTTATTCTTGTTGGACATTCAAAGGGTGGAAATCTTGCCATGTACGCTCACCTTTTTGCCCCTTCAACCCTAAAATTTAGAATTGTACGTACTATCAATTATGATGGACCTGGATTTGAAGAAAAAAATATTGACAAAAACAATTATTTGGCTCAAAAAGATAAAATTACAACCATAATTCCTTATGGATCAGTTGTAGGAATGTTATTTAATCAATTTGGAACAATTAAGATTGTAAAAAGCTTTGCAAGAGGATTATTACAACATGATGGTTTTTCTTGGGGTGTTATGGGATGCCAGTTTATTGAAATGCCTAAATTAAGAAAAGAAAATCTTGCCTTCTCAAAGGGATTAAATGATTTAATAAATAGTCTAAATGATGATGAAAGAGAATCATTTTGTTCATCCCTTGATAAATATGTAAAAAAAACTGGGGCTAAAACTCTTATGGAATTGAATAATAATAGAATTAAAATAATTCAATCAATGAGCGCTTTTACAAGAAATGAAAGACAAATATTCTTGCGATTATTAAAATTAGTTATCGCAACAAGACCATTTTAAATATTATGAAAGAAATACTAGAAAATAATCAAAAAATTTTAGGACTATATAGTTGGTACTTACAAACTAATTCAAAAATGATAAGCAAAGATATGGTTGATGAACTAATAAAAAGTACTAATGTCGATTCTAAATATGCCGTATATTGTTTAATTTGTTCAATTTTTGATTTAGATATTATCTCAAATAAATTTGATAAAAAATTCGCAGAAGAATATATTAGAGCGGGATTAAATGAGCTAAATAAAGAAGACTTTTTAAATAATCCCTACTATAGGCATGTTCATCCGAAATCCTATAGTATAGGAAAATGGAAAATAAAATATGAAACCTATTTACCATATGAACTATTTGTTTGTAATGAATCAACTTTAACCAAAGAACATCAAGAAATACCAAATATTGGATATTTTAGCGAACCATTTTCTTATCTTGCGGTATGTGAAAATGATAATGAATGGATGATGATTACTCCTAATGAAATAGCTACAATGAATCCTCATATCACAAACGCAAGCGGTAATGTTTTGACATTTGGACTAGGACTTGGATATTTTGCCTATATGTGTAGTCTAAAAGAAAATGTCAATAAAATAACTATAATTGAAAAAGATATAGAAGTAATTAAATTGTTTAACGAGGTAATTCTTTCCTTTTTCCCTTATCCTGAAAAAATTGAAATCATTAATGATGATGCGTATAGTTATTTTAAAAAAATAGATGAAAAAGAATATGACTATTGTTTTATCGATATATGGCATGATGCTTCCGATGGTGTTAAATCTTACCTAAAATTTAAAAAAATGGAAAAGAAACAAAACGGAATAAAAATAGAATATTGGATAGAAGATACATTAATATCCTATATAAGAAATGATTTAATAAATTATTTGGTGTCAAACACTTCAAATTTTACTAACGATGAAGAACGACTTATTAATAATTTATTTGATAAAACCGCAATAAAAAAATATTTGACCAAAAAATTAGTATAAATATTTTTTTGTGGTATAATAAATGATATGAAAATACAAAAAAACGAGGTGTATAATTAATGATTAAAATTGATGTTATTTCAGGTTTCCTAGGAGCAGGAAAAACAACATTGATAAAAAAACTTTTTGAATCAGGATTTCATGGTGAAAAAATTGTATTAATCGAAAATGAATTTGGTGAAATCGGAATTGATGGTGGTTTCTTAAAAGAATCTGGCGTAAAAATTAAAGAAATTAATTCAGGATGCATTTGCTGTTCTTTAGTTGGTGATTTTTCAAAATCAATGAAAGAAGTAATATCTATGTATCAACCAGATCGTATTATTGTTGAACCAAGTGGCGTTGGAAAATTAAGTGATATAGTTGGAGCTATTGTAAAAGTTGATGCTCCTCTTCAATTAAATATTTTAGCTACAGTTGTTGATGGTCCAAAATGCAAAGTATATCTTAAAAACTTTGGTGAATTCTTCATCAATCAAGTTGATGCTGCTGATACAATCATTGTCAACAAAGTAGACAAAATGGATGAAGAAAAACTAGTAGAGGTTGTTAATATTATTAAGGAAAAGAACCCTAAAGCTAATATTATTACAACACCTATATCTGAACTTGAACCTACAAAATTATTAGAAATCTTAGAAGAAAAAGTTTCTTTAAAAGATGAATTAATCAAACAACTTCAAGATGAACATGAGCATGACGGATGTTGCCATCACCATCATGACGAAGAGGATGAACATGAGCATGACGGATGTTGCCATCACCATCATGACGAAGAGGATGAAGATGAACACGAATGCTGCCATCACCATCATCATGACGAAGAAGATGAAGATGAACACGAATGCTGCCATCACCATCACCACGATGAAGAAGATGAAGATGAACACGAGCATGAATGTTGCCATCACCACCATCACCATGGCCATGATGCTGATGAAGTGTTTACAAGTTGGGGAATGGAAACTCCCGTTGCTATTAGTAAGAATGAACTAGAAAAGTTCTTAAATGCCCTTGCTAATGATGAATCTTTAGGTGTTATTATTCGAGCTAAAGGTATTTTAAAAGCAAGTGATAATGAAAAATGGTACTATTTTGATTTTGTATCAGGCGATTATGAAATTAGATTAGGTAGTCCCGATTATACAGGTCGTCTATGTGTAATTGGTTCAAAGATTGACGAAGAAAAAATTAAAAATTTATTTGACAACAGAGGTTAAAATCAAATGGCATTTCCAGTTTTTATAATTAATGGTTTTTTAGATTCCGGCAAGTCTTCATTTATTAATGATACTTTACGTAATGATGAATTTTATAAAAAGGGAAATACTTTATTACTTGTATGCGAGGAAGGTGAAGTTGAGTATAATGCTCAAGAACTTTCTAAATACAATGTTCATATTGAAACTTTTGAAAATGTAGAAGAATTTAACGCTGATCGTTTATATTCGCTTACAGAAAAATATCATCCAGGTAGGATAGTCATTGAAACTAATACTATGTGGGATAATAACGCAATTAGTTTTCCTTCAACATTTGAAGTAGCTCAAATTGTATCTTTTATTGATTATACTACTTTTCCCGTGTATTATAATAATATGCGACAAAAATTTGTTGACAATTTACGTTTTGCTGATTTAGTAGTAATCAATAGATGTGATGATATTACAGGTTTATCAAAATATCAAACTTCTCTAAAAATGATTAATAATAATGCTAATTGGATAGCAATGAATTCTAAAGGTGAAGTTCAAGAAGCATTTGAATCACCTCTTCCATATGATATTAATCAAGATATAATTAAAATTGAAGATTGTGATTTTGGAAGATGGTATATTGATACTTTTGATCATAAAGAACGTTATGATGGAAAAAAGGTTGAATTTAATGGTATAATTTTGAAATCTAAAAAGTTACCAAAAAATGCAGTAATTGTCGGTAGATATGTTATGACATGTTGTGCTAATGATATTCAATTGTATGGACATTTATGTTCTTCAACGCTAAATGTAAAGTTGAAAAGCAAAAGCTGGATTCATATTGTTGCTGAAGTAAAGTATGAATATTCAAAGGAATATGAGGAAGAAGAAGTAGTTCTATATCCAATTTCAATTGAGAAAATTCCAGAAATTAAAGAACCAGTTCTTAACTTAGTATAAAAGAATTCTTTTTGAATTCTTTTTTTTTATTTGCTAATAATATATAAAAAGAGGTAAATAAAATGAAGAAAAAATTTATATTGTTAATTATTATAATATTTTTAAGTTTATATGGTTGTAATAGTAAGGAAAAGGTAAGCTTAGAAAATAACGAAGTTAAAATCTTTTATTTAGATGATAACTTAAATGAGATTTATGAAAATACGCATATAAGAGTAAAAAACATGAAAAAGGAAATTTTATTATCTTTAAATAATGAAAAGGTTAAAGTAGATAATTTAAAATTAGATGAAGTTGGCGAATATATCGCAGAAATTAGTTATAATAATTATAAAGTAATGATGCCATACATAGTTTCATTAAGAAAGTGGGATGGAAGCTCAAATATTAATTGGTATGATGAAAATGAAAATCTTTATGAAATAAAAAATGCCGAAGAATTAAGTGGTTTGAGTAAACTTGTAAATGATGGAAATACTTTTGAAGGAAAGACAATAAAGTTAAAATTTGATATCGATTTAGACAATAAAGAGTTTATTCCTATTGGTAGCAATAAAAAAGGAGAATTTGATAAAATAGATAAGTATTTTTGTGGGACTTTTGATGGTAATAACAAAAAAATAAAGAATTTAAAAATTACCGCGAAATTAAATTCTAAAGGTGAACATATTGATTAT
>ENA-UOJG01003298-UOJG01003298.1-human-gut-metagenome-genome-assembly--contig:-C47-NODE-3298-length-11667-cov-19.144420_pt1 | contig 11667 bp, 10 predicted proteins | sample MGYA00242340_ERZ723887 | MGnify/ENA metagenome assembly ERZ723887 | reverse complement strand
ATCTGGTCAATGGTCTGCTGGCGGATCTCCTTGCCGCACTTGGGGCAGTGGGGCAAGCCCACACGGGCCCACAGAAGGCGCATATAGTCATAGATCTCCGTCACCGTACCCACGGTGGAGCGGGGATTCTTGCTGGTGGTCTTCTGGTCGATGGAAATAGCGGGGGACAGGCCGTCGATATAGTCCACATCCGGTTTGTCCATCTGGCCCAAAAACATCCGGGCGTAGCTGGACAAGCTTTCCACATACCGGCGCTGCCCCTCGGCATAGATGGTGTCAAAGGCAAGGGAGCTTTTGCCGCTGCCGGAAAGGCCGGTCAGCACCACCAGCTTATCCCGGGGAATGGTCACGTCGATGTTTTTTAGATTATTCTCCCGGGCGCCCTTGATAAAAATTTCCTTTTGCATGGTATTCCTCGATTCTGCGTGATTTGTTGCAGATAAGTGTAGTAAAATCGATTTTTAATGTCAATAAAGAATTAAAATATTTCGCTCTGCGGAGCGAGAGGGGATTTCGCGCTTGCGAGCGCGAGGTACTTTTGGCCGCTGTCCCAAAAGTACCCAAAAGGACAGCTTGAGACCTCAGGTTTCAAGACTTCCTGCACGCTGTTTTGCGTTGTAAATTTGTTACCCTTTGCCGCGCGGTCACGGAGAACGGCTGTCATCGCTGCGTATGACGAATTGACTTTCGTCTTGCGCCGCTGCCGCTCATGCGGTGCGACGGTAGAACCCGAAGCGTTGTTCGGCGTAGGCATCAGCGGCAGCGACGCCGGTGCGGAGACGATTCGATAACGAAACGAAGAAGAAAATCTCACGCAAACGCGTGGTACACATTCACAGTTTTGCGTATTGTATAGCGCGCCCGGAAGTGAAGGAACCGGAGGTTCCTTCTGGCGTTTTTACCTACTTTTGCCGCTATTGGCAAAAATAGGTCGCTCCGGAGAGCGAAATTCTCCTTACACCACCACATCCGCTGTTTTCGCCCGGAGGAGGGTCAGCAGGTCGTCGGGCTTTACCTGCACCTGATGGCCGATTTTGCCGGCGGAGACGGCGATCAGTTCCAGATCGTTGGCCGTCTCGTGGAACACGGTGGGGAACTGCTTCTTCATGCCCACCGGCGAGCAGCCGCCGTGAACGTAGCCTGTCAGGCCCAGCAGCTCCTTTTGGGGCAGCATGACGATGGATTTTTCCCCCACCGCCTTGGCGGCCTTCTTCAGATCAAGGTTCTCCGCCACGGGGATATCGAATACATAGTATGCCCCGCTGGCGCCTTTTGTCACCAGCGTTTTGAATACCGCCGCGGCATCCAACCCCACCTCTGCGGCCACCGATACGCCGTCGATAGGCCCGTTGGGGTCGTAGGAAAAGGCGGTATAGGGGATCTTTTTCTGTTCCAGCGTCCGCATGACGTTGGTTTTTTCTTCCTTGTTCTTTGCCATAGGGACAGCCTCCTTGCGTTTATCGGTAAATAGAAATCAATGATAAAATGAGAATATGTACGGGGTAAAAGGCGTAAAAGCCATACTGCACCGCTTTGTTGGAAAAGCCCCGCTGGCCGTTATAGAGCCAGATGGGCACCAGCGCCCACAGCGACCAAAGCTCGATGGACAGCACGCCGCCCATGACAGCGATGGAGAAAAGGACGAGACCGAAAGCCTGGGCGATCATTTTTACCGCCGCTCCGCCGGGTGCGCGGTGGATACCGTAGAATACGGCCACCAGCAGCATGCCCCAGCCGCCGTAATCGGTGTTGAGCAGCTCCAGCAGCCAGTAGGCCGCCACCATGACCGCGCCCGTCAGCACAAAGGACGATGCGGCCCGCTTTTTCAGCGCCCAGTCCATGAGCCAGCATACCAGCGCACCGGCCAGCAGCGTCCACAGCACGTTCTGGTCATAGGGGTTCCACACCCAGCCGCCGGTCATCAGGTTGAAGGGGATCTCGGACAGCAGGGCGAACACCAGCAGCCGCAAGGCATATTTCTTCCGGTCATGGGTGTACACGCAGCCCTCGGCGATCAGAAAGCAGAAGATGGGGAAGGCTACCCGTCCGATGCACCGCAGCCACATGACGCCAGGAAACAGCGTATGGCCCATGTGGTCGATGAACATGGTGCAGATGGCAATGAGCTTCAGGTGGAAGCCGTTGAGGACTCGGACTCTTTGCATGGTCTGTCTCCTTTCGCCAGCAGGATGACGCAGCCGAACACGCAGCTGACGCCCAGTACCGTCCAGATGGTCAGCGCTTCGTGGAACACGATAATACCCACCAGTGTCTCCACCACCGGCTCGATGTTGGTGATGATGGAGGCCTTGCCGCTCTCCACGCCCTCAAGGCCCTTGGTGTAGAAGATATAGGGCAGCACTGTGGCCACGATCACCACACCGAACATGCCCAGCGGGCCTGTGGGCTGGTGAAGCAGCGCAGGCAGCGCGGAGAAGTCGGCAAAGAAGAGGGAACCGAGGCCCGCCACCAGAAACGTCCAGTAGATCATGGTATAGCTCTCGTAATGGGCAAGGCCGTAGTGGGCGAACACGGTATAGCTGGCATAGCACATGCCGGAGACCACGCCCAGCGCGATGCCGGTCCATGAGGCGGTCATCTCGCCGCCCAGCATGCCGCTGACCATGACGCAGCCCAGCAGCGACACCACCAGCGCAACGATCTTCCGGCGGGTCAGGGGCGTTTTCCACAGCACGGCGCTGATGAGCACCACGAAGGAGGGCGCCAGATACAGCAGCACCGCCGCCACGGACAACGAGCACATGGTCTGGCACTGGAAGTACACCAGACTCAGCAGCAGAATACTGATAAGACCGGAGCACAGGAAAATGGGCAGATGCTTCAGCTTGATACGGAACACCTGCCGGTGGAACAGGCCGAACACCACCGTCAGAACCAGCAGCGTGCCGAAGTTGCGGATGAACACCCGGTTGCCCAGAGACGCGCCCGCCTCGGTCAACAGGCGGTTGGAAAACCCGATGAAGCCCCAGCACACAGCGCTGAGGATCACATAGATGTAGGAGAGGTACTTTTTCATAGGATCAAGTCTCTTTTCGCAGTTCGATGATCTGGTCACGCAGCAGCGCGGCGTACTCGAATTCCAGCATTTTGCTGGCGGCCTTCATTTCCTTTTCCAGACGGGCGATGGTCTCGGCCCGCTCCCGGTCGCTGAGCTTCTTCTTGGATAGCTGGGACGCCTCCTCGGCGCTGTGGCTGATCTCCACCATCTCCCGCACGCTCTTGCGGATGGTGCGGGGCGTGATGCCGTGGGCCTTGTTGAACTCGTCCTGCAATTTCCGGCGGCGCTCCGTCTCGTCCATGGCGGCCCGCATGGAGGGCGTCACCGTATCGGCGTAGAGGATCACCAGACCCTCGGCGTTCCGCGCGGCGCGGCCAATGGTCTGGATCAGGCTGGTCTCGCTGCGGAGGAAGCCCTCCTTGTCGGCGTCCAGTATGGCCACCAGACTGACCTCCGGCAGATCGAGGCCCTCACGCAGCAGGTTGATGCCCACCAGCACGTCGAACTCGCCCAATCGCAGGTCGCGGATGATCTCCATCCGCTCCAATGCCGCCACGTCGGAGTGCATGTACCGCACCCGGATGCCGTTCTGGCGGAAGTGGGCGGTCAGGTCCTCTGCCATCCGCTTGGTAAGGGTGGTCACCAGCACCCGCTCGTTCCGCTCCGCGCGGGCGCGGATCTCGGCGGACAGGTCGTCGATCTGGCCTACCACGGGCCGCAGCTCGATACGGGGGTCCAGCAGTCCCGTGGGGCGAATCACCTGCTCCACCACCTGATCGGCATGCTGCCGCTCGTACTCGCCCGGTGTGGCGGAGACGTAGATGGCCTGATGGAACCGCTCCTCGAACTCCTCGAATTTCAGGGGCCGGTTATCGAAGGCGCAGGGCAGGCGGAAGCCGTAGCGCACCAGACTTTCCTTGCGGGCCCGGTCGCCGTTGTACATGGCTCGCACCTGGGGCAGCGTCACATGACTCTCGTCCACAAACAGCAGGAAATCATCAGGGAAGAAGTCCAGCAGCGTCATGGGCGGCGACCCGGCGGGCCGCTGGGAGATGATGCGGGAGTAGTTCTCAATGCCGGAGCAATAGCCCAGCTCGGTCATCATCTCCATGTCGTATTCCGTCCGCTGGCGCAGGCGCTGAGCCTCCACCAGCATGTTGTTCTCCTCGAAGAATTGCAGCCGCTCCGCCAGCTCCTTTTTGATCTGGGCCATGGCGGCGTCCATCTTGTCCTTGGGAGTCACGTAGTGGCTGGCGGGGTAGATGGCCACATGGTTCAGGGTTTTCATGGCCGCGCCGGTGACGGGGTGGAACTCGGTGATGCGGTCGATCTCGTCGCCGAAGAACTCCACACGGATGGCGCGGTCCTTGTAGTAGGCGGGGTACAGCTCCACCGTGTCGCCCCGGACACGGAACACGTTCCGCTGGAAGGCCACGTCGTTGCGCTCGTACCGGTCCTCCACCAGACGGCGCAGCAGCTCGTCCCGATCCATGGTCATGCCGGTGCGCAGGGAGATCATCATGCGGGCGAAGTCGTCCGGCTCGCCCAGACCGTAGATGCAGCTGACCGACGACACCACGATCACGTCACGCCGCTCCAGCAGGGCGCAGGTGGCAGAAAGCCGCAGTCGGTCGATCTCCTCGTTGGTGGAGGCATCCTTCTCAATATAGGTGTCGGTGTGGGGGATATAGGCCTCCGGCTGGTAGTAGTCGTAGTAGGAGACGAAGTACTCCACGGCGTTTTCCGGGAAGAACTCCCGGAACTCCTCGCACAGCTGGGCGGCCAGCGTCTTGTTGTGGGCCAGCACCAGCGTGGGGCGCTGCACCTGCTCGATGACCTTGGCCATGGTGTAGGTCTTGCCGGAGCCGGTGACGCCCTTGAGCACCTGCTCCCGCAGGCCCAGATCCACGCCCTCGGCCAGCTTTTCGATGGCCTGAGGCTGGTCGCCGGCGGGAGAATATTCAGAATGGACTTTGAATTGAGGCATAGGGGTTCTCCTTTGGAGTGTTTCGCTCTCCGGAGCGACCTACTTTTGTCAACAGTGACAAAAGTAGGCAAAAACACCGGAAGGAACCTCCGGTTCCTTCACCTCCGGGCGCGCTATATTCTGTGCGAACTTGTGACTGCATACCACACGTTCACGAAGGATTTTCTTTTTGTTTGGTTAAAAGGATCGTCTCTGCTCCAGCGCCGCTGCCGCTGAATGGTACGGAGAAGGACGTTGTGCGCCTGTCGTGCGGCGGGGTATAGTCAACCCGCCCTACGCACCAACCACCGATAGAATTTCGTAGGGCGCGATGCCCACATCGCGCCGCCGTACAACGCTTTTCTCTCTACCGTCGCACCGCATGAGCGGCAGCGGCGCAAAGCGAAAGTCAATACGTCATACGCAACGAAATCAACCGTGTTCTGTGAACGCGCGGTACAAGGCACCAAATTATAAACGCTGCATAGCATGCGCGGATTCTTAAACCGCAGGTTTAAGCTGTTCTTTTGGTCACTTTTGGAACAGCGGCCAAAAGTGACTCGCGCCGGAGCGCGAAACCCTCCTAATGCATAGTTCAAACCAGATACCCGCTTTGGTTCATGCTGACATAATCCCCGTCCGCCACGATGATGTGATCCAGCAGCTGGATATCCATGGCCTTCAGGGCGTCCCGCACCCACAGCGTCACCGCCCGGTCATTCTCGGAGGGCAGCGCCACGCCGCTGGGATGGTTGTGGGCCAGCACTACCACGCTGGCGTTGGACAGCAGGGCGTTTTCCACCACCTGCCGCAGCGAGAAGGCTGCGCTGTCCGCGCCGCCCTGCGACAGCTTCTTGCAGCTGAGGAGCTTCCCCTTGGCGTCAAGGCAGGCCTGATACAGCACCTCCTGACGCTCCTGTTCCAGCAGTGCCAGAAAATACCGGCCGCATTTGTCCACGGTGTTCAGCACCCGCTCCCGTCCTGCGGGACGGGCCGCCCGCTTGCGGATGGCCTCCAGCAGCGTCAGGTACAGCGCCGCGCCGTCGCCCACGCCCTCTACCTTCGCCAGCTCCTCCGCCGGAGCACTCAGCACGTTTTGCAGCGAGCCGAATTTTTGCAGCAGCCGGTGGGCGATCTCGTTGGTGTCCCGCCGGGGAATGGCATAATACAGCGCCAGCTCCAGCACCTCGTGATCGGCGAAGCTGTCCAGCCCATGCTGGCGGAACTGTTCCTTCTTCCGCGCCCGGTGTCCGTCGTGCAGGCCCATATCACGCCCTCCCTTCTGCTGTAATGGTGCATTTTATAGCAATAATATAGTATACCACACAGCGTTTTCCGCGACAAGGCATATTTATAAAACATTTTTTCGATTTATACGAAAAAGGTCGGTGAAAGATAGCCGCCGCTCTTGACAAGCCCCGCGTTTTGACATACACTAAATGTGTTAAATACATAAATGTGTTCACCGGTAGGTAAGGCTACCGCGAGGGATATGGGCTGCTGCCGCGAAATGGTGGAGACACCATGAGATGGTTTGAGCAGGTACTATCGAAACCAAGGTAGTATCTAACGTAGCTTCACCGCCCCGCGATGCTAAAGCTTGTAACGGTAGGGCCTGAAGCCGGCATATCGGAACGGCTTCCCGCTTGCACCGCAGCGCCTATCGCGCTGGGGTGTTTTTTGCTGCCCGGATATGGTGGACGATCCGCGGAAAGGAGGAACGTGGCATGATCGATTTGGAAAACAAAATGGACGAGCTGCTGGACGAGATCAAGGAGATGGTCCGCGAGAAACGATACGCCCAGCTGCGCGACATGTTCCTGCCCATGGAGAGCGCGGATATCGCTCAGATTCTTGAAGAGGCGGGCCCCGAGGTCATGCCCCTTCTGTACCGGCTGCTGCCCAAGGAGACGGCGGCGGAGGTGTTCGTGGAGCTGGAGAGCGAAAGTCAGGAAATGCTCATCAACGGCTTTTCCAACACCGAGCTGAAGGAAGTGCTGGACGAGCTGTATCTGGACGACGCCGTGGACATCGTGGAGGAGATGCCCGCCAGCGTGGTGATCCGTATTCTGGACAAGGCCACGCCGGAAATGCGCAAGTCCATCAATGAGATCCTGAAATATCCCGAGGACAGCGCCGGCTCCATCATGAACATGGAGTTCCTGTCCCTGAAGAAGGATATGACGGTGGCGGACGCCTTCAAGCGCATCCGCCGCATCGGCGGCGAGCTGGAGACCATCAACATCCTGTACGTCACCGACCCCACCCGCCGCCTGCTGGGCGTGCTGTCGGTCCGCGAGCTGCTGCTGGCGGACGAGGACGACCTGATCGAGGACATCATGGACCCCGATGTGGTGTGGGCCAAGACCACCGACGATAAGGAGGATGTGGCGCAGGCGCTGAGCAAGTACGACTTCCTTGCCATGCCCATCGTGGATCTGGAAAAGCGGCTGGTGGGTATCGTTACCGTTGACGACGCTATGGACGTCATCGAGGAAGAGACCACGGAGGACTTCGAGAAGATGGCGGCTATGCTGCCCTCCGACAAGCCCTATCTCCGCGCCGGTGTGTTCGACACATGGAAGGCCCGTATGCCGTGGCTGCTGATCCTGATGCTGTCGGCCACCTTTACCGGTATGATCCTGAACCACTATGAAAGCGCACTGGCGGCCTGTCTGGTGCTGAACTCCTATATCCCCATGCTGTCGGGCACCGGCGGCAACTCCGGTACGCAGGCGTCGGTGGCGGTGATCCGCGCCCTGAGTCTGGGCGAGGTGGATTTCTCCGACGTGCTGGCGGTGCTGTGGAAGGAGGTCCGGGTGGCCTTCCTGTGCGGCGCGGCGCTGGCGGCCGCCAACTTTGTGAAAATGCAGCTGGTGGACCGGCTGCTGCTGGGCAACGACGAGGTGACCATGACGGTGTGCCTTGTGGTGTGCCTGACGGTGATGTTCGTGGTGATCTTCGCCAAGTGCGTGGGCTGCTCGCTGCCGCTGCTGGCGGAGAAGATCGGCCTTGACCCGGCGGTGATGGCCAGCCCCTTCATCACCACCATCGTAGACGCCACCAGCCTGCTGATCTATTTCGCGCTGGCCTCTGCGTTTCTGGGCATATAGACGATCTGCCGGCCTGCGGTCGGGGGCGGCGCCCGCTCCTGACCGCAAAGCCGCTCCTGCGATGGCCGCGGCAGTCCCGCAATAGCGTATCCTGTCGAAAAAACGGCACATAACCGCCCTGTTTCAAGCGGTTTTTTCCGCAAAACCCCTTGCAATCCTACGATAAATATGGTAAGATACGACACGGTAGTATGTGTTGACTGAGAGTGGACGTTCCGTCCGCTCTTTTTGTTGAGCAAAATCCGTTTCTTAAAAATCGGAAATCGTTTGAAAAATGAAGCGAGGAACGCTATGAAAAAAGTCACCGACATCGTGTGGGAGCTGGCGGAGCCGGTCGTGAAGGAGAACGGCTGCGAGCTGTGGGACGTGGAATACGTCCGGGAAGCGGGCCAGTGGTATCTGCGGCTTTACCTTGACAAGGAGGGCGGCGTGGACATTCTGGACTGCGAGGCCGTCAGCCGTAAGGTCAGCGATCTGCTGGACGAGGTGGACCCCATCGAATCCAGCTATATGTTCGAAGTATCCTCCGCCGGTGCGGAGCGGCAGCTGAAGCGGCCCTCGGATTTTCAGCGGTTCATGGGCCAGCCGGTGCTGGTCAAGACCTATAAGAACCGGGATGGCCGGAAGGAGTTTGCCGGTACGCTGGCGGGCTACGAGGACGGCGCGGTGCTGCTGGACATGGGCGGCGCGGAGCCGGTACGGTTCGAGAAGGCGGAAGTGGCGCTGGTTCGACTGCGGGTAGAGTTTTAAACAACAAGTTTCGTTTTAGATAGAAGGAGTTTAGGATCATGAAATGTGATGAGATTTTCGCAGCGCTGGCTATGCTGGAGAAGGAACGGGGCATCCCCCAGAACTTTATGATGGGCAAGATCATTCAGGCCCTGACCACCGCCTATAAGCGGGATCACGAGGGCGTGGAGAACGTGATCGTGGACGTGGACGAGGAGAAGCACGACCTGCGGATGTACGTTCAGAAGGAGATCGTGGAGGAGGTCATGGACCCCGCCAACGAGATCTCTCTGGAGGAGGCCCGCCATATCAGCGCCAAGAACGAGCTGGGCGGTGTGGTGAACTTCCCTGTGGAGAACGTGGAGTTCGGCCGTATCGCCGCCGGCAACGGCAAGCAGGTCATCATTCAGGGCCTGCGGGAGGCCGAGCACGGCATGATCTATGACGAGTGGGGCAGCAAGCAGCACGAGATCCTGACCGGCACCGTGGTGCGTATCGATCCCCGCAACGGCAACGTGATCCTGAAGATCGGCTCCGGCAACGAGAGCACCGAGGCTGTGCTGACCCAGAACGAGCAGGTGCCCGGCGAAACGCTGACCGAGGGTCAGATGGTGAAGGTGTATCTGGTGGAGGTCCGCCGCACCACCCGCGGCCCGCAGGTGCTGATCTCCCGCACCCATCCCGGCCTTGTGAAGCGCCTGTTTGAGCTGGAGGTCCCCGAGATCTACGACGGCACCGTGGAGATCCGCTCCATCGCCCGCGAGGCGGGCAACCGCACCAAAATGGCCGTCTGGTCCGAGGATGAGAACATCGATCCTATCGGCGCGTGCGTCGGCCCTCGCGGTCAGCGCGTCAACGCCATCGTGGAGGAGCTGCGGGGCGAGAAGATCGACATTATCAAGTACAGCGAGGATCCTGCCGAGTTCATCGCCGCTGCGCTGGCGCCCTCCGATGTGGTAGAGGTGCGTCTGGCGGCCGAGGGCAAGGCCTGCCGCGTCATCGTGCCGGATGACCAGCTGAGTCTGGCCATCGGCAAGGAGGGACAGAACGCCCGTCTGGCGGCTCGCCTGACCGGCTATAAGATCGACATCAAGCCCGCTTCTCACAGCGAGGAATAATTTCATCGAGGAGGTGGCCGGTATGGCGGTCAAACCCCGGAAGATCCCCCAGCGCCAGTGTGTCGGCTGCCGGGAGATGAAGGACAAAAAGGAACTGCTGCGGGTGGTCCGCACGCCGGAGGGCAGCATCCTGCTGGACGGCAGGGGAAAGGCCTCCGGACGGGGCGCGTATGTGTGTCCCGACATCGCGTGCCTGAAAAAGGCCCGCAAGTCCAAGGCGCTGGAGCGTGCGCTGGAGACGCCCATTCCCGAGGAGGTCTACGACGCGCTGGAGGCGCAGATGGAAGGCGGCGAGGCATGATGGATCAGGTATTGTCCATGCTGGGCCTTGCCAAAAAGGCGGGCCGCGTGGAGACCGGCGAGGAGCCGGTGGGCGCTGCCGCCCGTGCCAGAAAGGCGCGGGTGATCCTGGTGGCGCGGGACGCCGGACCCTCCTCCCAGCGAAGGGCATTCTCCTTCGCCCAGACGGGCGCGTGCCTGTGCCTGACCGTTCCGGCGGACAAGGACGCCTTGGGCCGGTCACTGGGCCGCACCAGTGTGGCCATGTGCGCCGTGACGGATATCGGCTTTGCCGGAGCCATCGTGAAGAAGCTGGCGGCCATTGACGGCGAGAAATACGGCGCGGCGGCGGCACAGCTGGACGTGAAGGCCCAGCGGGCCATGGAGCGCCGGGCCGAGCAGCTGCGGCATGAGAAGAACCTGCGGCAGGGCAAGCACCGTGTTCACAGCGACAAGCCGCCGGAACATCCGGCAGCATCACCGGAGGAACCGAAGCGCCGGACGAAACCGCCGGAGAGCGGAAAGCCGGGCCGGGGCGGCGGACGAGGCGACGGAACGCGGCGCAAGACCGCACGGCGTCCGGAAAACCGGTTTGCCGGTTCCCTTCCGGTAAAGCGCGGAAAGGGCAGCGTTCGGAAGAAGCAGCAGGAAAGTTGACAACACGCGGTGGGCCGCGGCGCACCGTTTACTATGATGGAGGTGGCTTTATTTGGGTAGCGTAGCAAACAAATACAGAGTGCATGAGGTGGCGAAGGACTTTGGTGTCGCCACGAAGGATATTACGGAGATCTTGACCAAGTATGCCGAGACCCCCAAGAACCATATGCAGGTGCTGGAGGATCGTGAGCTGAGTCTCATTTTTGAGTATCTGACCCAGCACAATCAGATCAGCAGCATCGCCACGATCTTTGCCGAGGGTGCCAAGACCGAGGAGAAGAAGCCGGAGCCGAAGAAGCAGCAGAATGCGCAGCCTCAGGGCCAGAAGCAGGGCGGCAATCAGCAGGCGAAGCCTGCCCAGCCCCAGAACGGCAGCGGCAATGCCAACAGCAACAACAGCAATAATAACCAGCCCCAGAAGCCCATGTCCCGCGTGCCCCAGAAGCAGGTGGTGGATACCCGCAAGGCAACCAATGTGAATCTGGACAAGTACGACGAGAAGCTGCAGGACATGGCTGACCGCAGCAGCAACCGCGGCGGCCGCCGGGACAAGGATCAGCTGCAGGGCAAGGAGAAGTTCCGCAATAACAAGCAGCGCCAGAACGGCCCCATGACCAACAAGCGCAAGCAGGAGGAGGCCGACCGCATGCGCAAGCTGCGGCTGGAGATCATCAAGAACACCCCCGTCACCGTGCAGATCCCTGACGAGATCAGCGTGGGCGAGCTGGCCAGCCGCATGAAGAAGACCGGCGCCGAGGTGGTCAAGTGCCTGATGAAGAACGGCGT
>ENA-UOJG01003295-UOJG01003295.1-human-gut-metagenome-genome-assembly--contig:-C47-NODE-3295-length-11677-cov-4.687145_pt1 | contig 11677 bp, 6 predicted proteins | sample MGYA00242340_ERZ723887 | MGnify/ENA metagenome assembly ERZ723887 | reverse complement strand
GTTCTGCGATACCGTTTCTTACACCACCCTGTACGAAAAAATTACACTACCGAAACAGCTTGACCGTGTAAGCATTGCTTGTGTTCGAACCGTCCTGTCTGCGGCGTTTTTTCTTTTTTACAAGTCCCGTTTTTTCAAGACTTTGGATTGCTGAGTCCAACGTCTTTTTATCAATACAGCACTCCTTGGCAATCAGCCGCCGTGACGGAAAGCAGACACCGTTTTTATCGCTGTGTTTTACAAGGCAGCAGTAGACAATAAATTCCCTCGGTTTAAGACCTTGCTTAAATATACTGTTTGACAGCATAAAAAAATTGCCGTTTTTATTTTGCGGCACAATCATTCGGCGTCAGCTCCCTTTATATAAAAAATAAGAGAGATAAATCTCGGTACGCATCGGACACATTCAACGGGTGCTATCTATGCTCCGAAATTTATCCCTCTACTTATTAGGACAGTTAAACGCAGTTTGTAAACCAAAATTTAAAAAATTGCAAAAAAAATACGGAAACCTATGTTTCCATAAGTTCCCGTATCCGGCTAAGGAGTTTTTTCAGTTGCTTTGATATTGCCATCTTACTTACTCCGAGCTTATCCGCTATTTGTTGCATAGTGCATTCTTCAAAAAAGTAGCACCGAATCAGAAAGCGTTCGCGGGGTTCAAGATCGGCAATAATTTTTTGCAGTTTTTCAAAGCAGAGGTTTTTAAATGCCGATTCAAAAGTCGGGTCGCTGAAAGCCGTAATCTGAGCAGTTGACAGCACTGTTTCGGAATCACTCGAACTCAAGTGCCGTCGGTCGCTCCGACCTTCCGCCGCCTGCCTTTTTCTATCAGTCTCTAAAAATTCCGCAACCTCTTTTGAAACTGAAACTGTACCTTCGCCGTACTTAACAATGGTATTTCCCAAATGAATTCCTTTCCGCCGTGGGAAAGGTCACATGGCTGCCGAAACAGCACCATTAAACTGTTGACTTCAAGGTTTATCCTATCTACAGCTGATTGCCTTAGGAGCTTCGGTGAAATCTGAGGTCACACAGTTGTGACCTCATCGGCACATAAATTTTATTTATCACACGGCTGCTGCCGTTGTGATCGGAAAGGATATTTTAATTATATCAATGTGGCAAATTTTTTCAACTAAAATAAAAAATAACTTGCAAAATCATTCTTTCCAAGGTAACATACCACAACCCTTTTGGGACGACAATTTTTGTTTTCATACTTTTCGGGTAAAATATTAAAAAATACTCGGAGGTAAATCAAGATGAAAGGACGATTGATTACGGCAAAAACGATTGCCGAATTTAAGGAGCATCTAATTTTAGAGGAAAGGAGCAAAATAACGATTGAAAAATATATCCGTGATGTTAAGACATTTTCTGTATATACGCAAAACTCTGATATTACAAAAGAAACCGTGATCGCCTACAAAAAACATTTACAAGAAAATTACGCCGTGCGGAGCATAAATTCAATGCTTGCAAGTATAAACGGTCTATTTGCGTTTTTAGGCTGGCACGATTTAAAGGTAAAATCCTTAAAACTGCAACAACAGGTATTTTACCCCGAAGAAAAGGAACTGACGAAAGCGGAATATGCACGGCTTTGCAGAACTGCCGAACGAAAGCACAATGAGCGGCTTAATCTTATTTTGCAGACCATATGCGGCACGGGTATTAGAGTCAGCGAGTTGCAATTTATTACCGTTGAGGCGGTACGACACGGCGAGGCGGTTGTAAACTGCAAGGCTAAAACGCGGTCGGTATTTATCGTGAAAGAATTAAAACAAAAATTGCTCCGCTACGCAGCAGAGCAAAATATTAAAAGCGGTATGATTTTTGTAACTCGCACAGGCAAGCCGATAAGCCGCACAAACATCTGGCGGGAAATGAAAGCCTTATGCGAGGAAGCAAATATCAACCCGCAAAAGGTGTTTCCGCATAATCTCCGCCACCTGTTTGCCCGTGTGTTTTATGGCATTGAGAAAGATATTGCAAAGCTTGCGGATATTCTCGGTCACTCAAGTATAAACACCACAAGAATTTATATCATTTCCACCGGCACGGAACACCGTCAGTGTATGGAAAATATGCGGCTTATAATATAAAAAAGCCACCGAAACCGGCGGCAGAAACATAATTCACATTATGTTGCATTTGAATGGTTTGTAAATTCAACAAACACATTTTTACATAATGTATTCTATCACAAACGAAATTAAATGTAAAGTATTTTGCTCAAGAAACATATGAGAACAAAAAATTAATTAAAAAAGAGCATAACAATTAAGCCTTTTTTCTTTCGGATTTTTTAAAAATGAAAAAAAGGCTTAGATTTTCATACTCAATTCAAATCTTTGAAATTTACAGAGTTATATTCAGCACTTAAAGTGCAACATAATGTGAATTATGTTGCATGAAGACGCAGAATTTCAAGAAAAACAATTTAAAACTACAGGAAGGATCATTAATGGAAAAGAATAACACAAAAACAAATTATGATGTGCCGGTTCATTGCGGGCGCAAACTGCTCTTGCGACCCCGGAAATTACTGTCATTTTTGTTGGCGGTATTGATTATTTTGTCGGCGGTGCCGTCGTCCCTGGTCTTCGCAAGCACGGGTACGGTAAAAAGCGGCACAACCGGCGATTGTACTTGGACACTTGACGGCACAACGCTTACCATAAGCGGTAACGGAAGAATGGATGATTATAGTGATTATAGTAGTGATAATATGCAGAAACCTTGGTATGATAAGCGAGCAGTAATAGAAAATATTGTAATTAAAGAGGGTGTAACGTACATTGGTAGGCAAGCATTTTCCGGATGCACCAGCCTTACAAGTATAACCATACCGAACAGTGTAACGAGCATTGGTCAAAGAGCGTTTCTTGACACATTTTATTACAATACCAAAAGCAATTGGCAAAATGGTGTACTTTACCTTGGAAACTGCTTGATTTTTGCCAAATATGATCTTGTTAAAGGTGATTATTGGGTACAACAAGGGACAACTTGTATTGCCGATGATGCATTTTCGTGTTGTAGAGAGTTAGAAAGTATAACTATCCCGAATAGTGTAATAAGCATAGGTGAAAGAGCGTTTAGTGGTTGTAGCGAACTTACACATGCAATCATAGGAGAGGGTGTAACAAACATAGGTGATTCCGCTTTTTCTGGTTGTGCTGAACTAAAAGGTATAAATATCCCCAATAATGTACTAAGCATAGGGAAAAGTGCGTTTTATGGTTGTAGAGGGCTTACACATGCAATCATAGGTGAAGGTGTGACAAGTATAGGTGAAAAAGCATTTTACAATTGCAATTCACTGTTGACAGTAGATTATAACGCAATTAACTGTACAGAAATGGGAAGATGGTTTGTTGATATATGGGCTTCTTGGGAGTGCGATACAGTGTTTAACGGGTGTGTTTCGCTCACAACAGTTAATATCGGAGAAAAAGTAACTAATATTCCGGCACGTGCATTTTATAATTGCGCCTCACTCACAACAGTTAATTTTAACGCAATTAATTGCTCAAATTGCTCAAAAATGAATACACCACTTAATCCAGGTCCAGTATTAGACGGTAGGACGTTTTCAGCATTTGAAGAGTGTTCTAATCTAACTAAAGTTAATATTGGAAAACGAGTAACGAATATTCCAGAGTATGCATTTTATAAGACTGGGCTTATAAGTATTACAATACCAGATAACGTTACCAACATTGGTATTTTGGCGTTTTTCCCAAATTGTATTCTTATATATTGCAACGAAAACTCTTACGCCAAACGTTATGCAGAAAAGTACGGAATAAAAACTTCGCGAATAATTTCTGAATTAACAAATGCGGAAAAGTATGTGCTTCTTGCTAAAGAATATCCGCAGTACTTAAATGATGAAACAGTTTCAGGCTATTATTCAATGATTGCAAGAGATTGCGAGAATGTTGTGAAGCAGTATGACAATATGGATAACTTCTTTCTGTCTTACACAGAGTGCCTTGCAAAAGGAGGACTTAATGTAATAGCGAAAGATTTATTGGCAAATTTAGGGCTCGGGCAAACACTTGAAGAAGAGTGGGGCGAAAAAAATACTCTGCAATTTTTAAAGCTGCTGCAGTCAGATGTGCCGGTTGTATATGACGCTTTGAAAAAGGTTACAAAGCGTTATGCGGACGTTACATTTGTGTCTTCGCTGATAAAAACAACAGATGATGAATACATTAAGTGGCTTAGGAACGATTTTGTTAAAAAGTTGTGTGAAGGTGGAGTTTTTACCAAAGCCGAGGCAACTGAATTTGCAAACCAAGCAATCAAGGATGACGAGCACATCTTAGCTAAGGCTATAAAGGATGTTAACTATGTCGTTGATGTTGCGGATGTTTTAATATATACGGCACAAATGCTTGAGCTTGAGGTAGACATACTTGAAACTGTTAGGGATAATGTTTCCGAAAACTCACTGTTATATAAAAATATCAGCAATATTATCGATAATATCAGAAAAAACCCTTCTAAATACGGTCTTGAAAAATATTTATCAAAGGGAATGATAAAATTTACCGTTGATTCGGTAAGTGAAATAGGAAAATTTTCGGTTGTATATAAAGCGGTAGCAGATAACCCGTTGCTCGATTTTGATGCATTTTACTCCGATTTAACTTCTGCATCTGCCGTGGTTAAGACGGTAATAAAGCTTTGGTACAACTATTTATATAAGGGTGCAAAAATCGATGAGCTTTACGGAGCAATAGTGGCTTATGATTTTTATGAAACGATAGACACCGCCTTCACATCAAAATTGAATGAACTTTATTCGTGCAAATTAAATAACGAATCCGTTTCAAGCAAGCTGTTAAGTGATTACAGGTTCTTTTATGACGCCCGTTCCAAGGCGCTGTTAAATTATGTTGAAGCGTGTGCGAAAATAGATAAATACAAGCAGGATTATCCCGCAAAGTTTGCGGATACTATTAAAAGCGAAGATTCAATTTTTAATTTTGATAATTATATATCTTTTTGTTTTAAACAGCTCCAAAATGATATTGCTTCAGGCAAAATCAGCTGTTTTCACAAATATACATATGCTGTTTCCGTTCCCGAAACATGTACCAGCTACGGTTACACACAGGTGTATTGTGCCGTGTGCGAAGAGCTTTGTTCATCCGTCAGTGATAACCCGCCGAAGCCTCACACTTATGATAATTCCTGTGATAACAGCTGCAATGTATGCGGGTATATAAGAGAAATAACGCATACTTACGATAATGACTGTGATCCCGTATGCAACATTTGCGGGTATGAGCGTCAGGTAAATCATTTTTTCGATAATCAGTGTGACACAACCTGCAATATATGCGGTTATGTAAGAAGCGTCACTCATACATTCAATGATGCATGGTCAAGCAATGAAGAGAAGCATTGGCATACCTGCACTGTTTGCGGTGTTGAAAAAAACAATATATCAAGCCATATATATGATAATTCTTATGATAACATCTGTAATGTTTGCGGATACGAAAGGGATGTTGAAATACTTTCCGGCACATGCGGAGATAATGCTACTTGGTATTATAACAAGTCAGACGCAACGCTCACTGTTTCGGGAATCGGGGCAATGCAGGATCTTTATGCTACCAATACCGCCCCGTGGCAAAATTATTGTGATTCTATTAAATCGATTATTATAAGCGACGGCATTACAAGCATAGGAGACCGTATGTTTTACGGCTGCACAAATCTCAAGAGCGTAAGCTTTGGGAAAGACATTACTAAAATCGGCGTGCAGGCATTTTACGGTTGTTCAGCTCTCAGTAGTATTTCCATCCCCGAAAATGTTGTTGAAATAGATTCGGAGGCGTTTTCCGAGTGTTCAACTCTTTGCAATATCTCACTTTCTGAGAATATTATCAGAATAGGTCAATGTGCTTTTTTCAATACGGCGTATTATAATAATTTATCAAATTGGGAAAACGAATTGTTATATATAGGTGATTGCTTAATTGGCAGAAAATATGTATGTACAGCTCTTGATTACTGTATTAAATACGGGACAAGGCTAATTGCTGACTGTGCTTTTAATAACGGCACACTGCCTAACAGCATATCAATTCCGGATAGCGTTAAATATATAGGTCAATGCTACATTAACGAATACACCGCCATTATTGGTAATCCCGGAAGTGCGGCTGAGCAGTTTGCCAAGGAAAAGAATTGTCCGTTTCTGCAAATGAATAAATTTACACTTATTTCGCTTCCTACCAAAACTCGGTATATCAAGGGTGAATATATCCGTAATGGGACTACGGTACTTGATTTAAGCGGACTGCAGGGATATGTAATCGATGAATCGGGCAAATTACTTAAAAAGGTTTACGGTCAATCTAACAGTAACTATCAAGACGGTGTTACATGGAAAATTGACGATTCGACTTGGTCTGTAGGCAAGCACATAATTACATTACAGTGTATGGGCTATTCCGCGTCCTTTGAAATAGAAATCACAGAAAATAATATTACAAAAATCACGATTGACAATCCGCCGAAAAAGCAAGAGTTTGTAGAAAAGTGCGGACTCAGTTATGAATATTCGGAGAAGTATGACATTTCACTTAAAGGAATGGTATTCACAATTTATTACTCTGACAGACCGGCACAACAGTATAGTTATGATAGCTTGGATTGGCAAATGCGGCAAAATATTTTTCTAAGTACTCCTATACCGCAAAAGGATTGGACTACGGGAAGTCAGACCTGTAATATTGAATATATGGGTATCACTTCTGAAAATTCTTTTTCAGTGATAATTAAGGAAAATCCCGTATCAAGTATAGAAATTATTTCTATACCGCAATTTGATTTGTTCAGCGGATATTACTATGACGGTTACGGTTGTAAGGTAAAAATCAATTATAAGGATGGCTCATCAAAAACCGTCACACTCAAAGAGATGGCAAACACCGGATGTTATCAGGTAGACGGATATGATATTATTACAAGATGTGACACACTTAACGCCGGTGAAAACTCTGTTTCATTTTCATATATGGGAGCCCAAGCAGATATAAAAGTGTATGCACGGGATATTCCGAAAATCGTTTCTGCTAAATTAGTGAAATCTCCTAAAACACTCGAAAACCTTACGGGTGCAGTTATTGAACTGGAATTTGAGGATGGAACAACAAAGCAGATTGAAATTTTCGAGTGTTTTCAGACAATGTTTAATCCGCATCAAATTGATGTTGTAGCAGCAACGAGCGTTGGAAATATTTTTATGACCGCAGAGAACAATTGCGATTGCTTCGGATTGACTGAGTTCAGTATAAATTTCAATTACTGTTTAAACGGAAACTTTTACAATTTGAAAGCAGAAAAGGCTGACGGTTTAGATCTGAACGATGCAATTTCTGCTTTTCAGGATCTATATTGTCACTCCGGCGGAATCTCGACATGTACCGAAAGAGCAAAATGCTCTATTTGCGGCAAAGAATACGGCAATTTTGCTCATAAGCTCGAATATCATGCCCGCATAGAGGCGACTTACAACAGCGACGGAAATATTGAATATTGGAGTTGTAGTGAGTGTGGGAAACTATTCGGAGATTTAGCATGTAAAACAGAAATTCAAGCAACAGATATAGTTTTGCCGAAAATCACCATTACCGAACGTTCATTTCTGGATGATGAAGTCGCCATTGTTTCCCGTTCGGACATTATTCCCGTCGGCGCAACGTTTGATGTAAGCAAAATTGTTTCGGATTTGCAAGATGTAATATCATATATTGATGTCAAATTAATTGACAGTAACGGCCGTGAAATTTTAAATTCCGACGGGGACTTCTTAGTAAAAATAAAAATTCCGAATGAATACGAAAGAAAGAAGTTTAAAGTCCTGCAAGAAAATGAAGATGGCAATCTTACCGTTATAGATGCCATATATGAAAATGGATATATATCGTTTAATACCAATTATTCCGGCAGATATATGATTATAAAGGCAAACTATGTTCCGGGCGATATAAACGGCGACGGAATAGTTAACAACCGCGATGCGGCAAGATTATTACAGTACCTTGCGGGTTGGGATGTTGATTATAATATTGATGCGCTTGATGTTAACGGCGACGGAATAATTAACAACCGTGACGCTGCAAGATTACTTCAATATCTCGCCGGTTGGGATGTTGAATTATTTTAAAGGAGGATTTTTAAGAAATGAAAAAAGTCGTCAGTTTACTCACTGCGATAATGCTTTTGTTATCGGTTACGGTAAATGGAGTTGTTTTTGCCCAAGCGGATCCTGAACTGGTAGTTTCCAATGTAACCGGATATATCGGTGACCAAGTTGAAATTAAAGTTCAGTTGAAAAACAGTCCTGGTTTTGGCGGTATGGCATACGATGTGAAATATGATAATACCAAGCTAAAACTTATCAGTTATGAAACTGATTTAGGAAAATCAATATGTACAGATTCGGGAAAAGACAGATACCCGGACAAAATGAATTTTCAATATGCCGGAACTTCTAACATAGAGGGTGACGGTGTACTTGTAAGTTTCATTTTTGAGATTCTGGATGTAGCTCCGGGTGCAACTAATATAACAGTTATTCCGCAAATAGGCACAACTTTTTACTATGTTGGTCATACAGAAACAGACTTCACACTTGATAACGCTTCCGGATCTGTTACAATCAAAACTCGACCTGTCCCCGTAACCGGAATTGCACTGGACAGAGAAACAGCAAGCATCGGAACCGGCGAAACCCTGACACTGACACCGATATTCTCCCCCGAAACAGCAACGAATAAAAATGTAACTTGGTCAAGCAGCGATAGGACCGTTGCAACTGTTGAAAACAGCATTGTAACACCTCTCAAAAAGGGTACAACAACTATTACGGTTACTACTGAGGACGGCGGCTTCAGTGCATCCTGTCTTGTGACAGTTAACTGCTCGCATCTGAACACAACGGATGTTCCTGCCGAAGACTCTACCTGCATTAAGCACGGTCATAAAGCATATACCGTTTGTAATGATTGCAGTGAGATCACACGGGGTTCCAACAGTGAATTACCGCTCGGCGATCATATCGGCGGTACGGCAACCTGTGTAAAGAAAGCGGTTTGTAATGTCTGCCATAAAGAGCACGGCAATCTTGCAGCCCACAAATACGGCGGAACAGTAAAGGCGGATTATCTGAAAACTGCTGCCACCTGTGGCAGCAAGGCGGTTTATTACAAAAGCTGCTTCGTATGCGGTATACAAAGCGAAGAAACCTTTGAAACAGGCGATTATGATTATACCAACCATATAGGCGAAACTTATCTGAAAAATCAAAAAGAAGCAACCTGTAAAAATGAAGGCTACACCGGTGATACCTATTGTAGAACTTGTGACCGAGAAATCAGCAAGGGTCGGCCTATCGCTAAAAACGCTCACAATCCGGCTTCCGTTTGGACAACCGATGAAACGAGCCACTGGAAAAAGTGTCAGACGGTCGGCTGCGGCAATATTATTGATAAAGCAGCCCACTCCGGCGGCGAAGCTACCTGCGTGAACAAAGCAATCTGCTCTGTGTGCAAGGTAGAATACGGTGCAATTGATCCTTCCAACCATAAGCATACCGAAGTGCGTGATGCCAAAGATGCCACTTGCTGCGAAAAGGGCTACACCGGCGACACCTACTGCACCGATTGCAATGCCTTGATTTCAAGCGGAGCCGAAATTCCCGCAACCGGTAATCATACAGATGCTGACGGAAAGTGGGAAACCGATGACACAAATCATTGGCACACCTGTTATTTCGGCACAAAGTTTGATATTACGGCACACAACGGCGGTGAAGCTACCTGCAAAAATCAAGCCGAATGCTCTGAATGCGGACATTCTTACGGACCGCTTGATGCAAGCAATCATAAGGGCACAACATATCTAAAGAATCAAAAGGAAGCCACCTGCTATGAAGAGGGCTATACCGGCGACATTTGTTGCAGCGATTGTAATGAAAAAATCGCAGACGGAAAGTCCATTGCGAAGAATGCTCATAATCCCGCATCTGTCTGGACTACCGATGAACACGATCATTGGAAGGAGTGTCAGACTGTCGGCTGCGGAAATGTTATAGACAAAGCGGCACACAGCGGTGGTGAGGCTACTTGTATAAGCAAGGCAGTTTGTGAGGTTTGCAAGGCGCAGTACGGTGATATTGACGCAGCCAATCACAAGCACACCGAAATTCGGGATGCAAAGCCCGCTACCGAGCAGGAAAAGGGCTACACAGGTAACACATGGTGTATCGATTGTAATACAAAAATTGCAACCGGTTCGGAAATTGCCATGCTTGAGCATAAACCTAAGTTAGTAGAGGCAAAGGATGCTACCGTAACGGAGCAAGGCAATATAAAGTATTATTATTGCGAAAACTGCGGTAAATATTTTGCGGATGAAGATGGCACAAAAGAGATTTCTCTTAGCGAAACCGTTATTAAAAAGCTTCCTCCTGAGATTATAGAAGGCAATAATGCTATCGTAAACAACGGAGAGAAGAAATCCTTGACATTCCGTTCCAATGCGGCATTCACCGATTTCATTCGTGTAGAGCTTGACGGCAAAATCCTTGACGAAAAGGATTATACAAAGGCAGAAGGCAGCATTATAGTTACTTTGAATAACGATTTTGTTTCTACACTTTCCGTCGGTGAGCATACGCTCGGAATCGTTTCGGAAAGCGGAACGGCAACTGCAAAGTTCACTGTGAAAGCAAACGGCGGCTCTGCTGAATCACCCAAGACCGGTGACAACAACAATATTGTTGTTTGGAGTCTTATAGCGGTTCTTTCTCTTGCAGGTCTCAGTGCTACTGTCTTTGTTTCAAAGAAAAAGCGAGTAAGATAAAGAAAAAGGCGGCGGCAACGTGTTTCTACGCTGCCGTCGCTTTTCCTCAGGAGAATTTTATGACAGAACAATATACGAACAGAGCCTACGGCAGCAAACATACTTCTGCAAGGAAAAGATACCTTAAAAGGCGTAATGCCGGTAAAAAAATAGCATTGATTATTACGACAACTGTCATTGTTGCGGCAGTCATAATCCTAATTGGTATACAGATTGGTAAAAAGCCAAATGAGTTAGTTGGTACTTGGGTGTATGATGAGCATACGCAATATGTTTTTGAAAAAGACGGGGCGGGTAAATTACTTGCCGATGATGTAGTGTATGACTATATATACTCTGTCAAGGGCGATAGGCTTATTATAGACTTCACGAAAGATATTGTCCGTGACTGTGAATACACATTTACAACCGATAACGGTATTTTGTCTCTTGTAGGCGGCAGCGGAACAGACGGCGGAAATTATAAATTAAAAAGAAAATAATTCTCATCTAACTATTTTTATAAAAGACTGGCACGAGTTATATTTCTCATACTGGCTTTTTTATTTATGCATTTAGCCAGTTGAGCATGTGATGCCTGAAATAAAGAGCCTCCCGTTAAATGAATTTGTCAAGTAAAAGTAGACTCTAAAAATCACTATTTTCCCAAACTCTAGTTTGATTCTATATTGAACATGGTTTTGTAATTGAACTTGTAGGATAGTATTTCGTTATTGAAGCAATAAACATACTTTTTAATGAATGGGGGAATATTATCGGCGAAATTCTAATTGAAGTC
>ENA-UOJG01003290-UOJG01003290.1-human-gut-metagenome-genome-assembly--contig:-C47-NODE-3290-length-11701-cov-4.914134_pt1 | contig 11701 bp, 2 predicted proteins | sample MGYA00242340_ERZ723887 | MGnify/ENA metagenome assembly ERZ723887 | reverse complement strand
AGGAAACGAAGACGACCATTCCCATCAGCCGTACGCCGAAACCGATAAGCGGGTTCGGTCTGAAGCCGGGCAGATACAGGCCGTCCGCGGTGAAAGTCGCCGGATTTGACCCGTTGGATGCCAACCATGCCGCATCTACCGGTGTGGGGTCGTTTCCCGTCCTCGACAGGACGTGCAAACAAGGAAAGGAAAACACTGGAATGAAAGACAACCAAACGACACGGCGCATGCCAATGATCGTGACGGCAATGGCCTGCGCGACCGCGAGCATGCTGGCCGGCCTGGCACTGGCCCCATCCGCAATGGCGGCCGACACGACCATCACACTGCAAGGCGCAGACGGGGCAAGCCTGGCCGGCCACACGTTCGACGTGTACCGGATCGGCACGTACACGGACCAGATCCTGAACGGCACGCGGATCAGCAGCCTCGGCGTGCGCGGCGACACGGCATCCAACGCGTGGGCGGCCGACGCGATCGGCATCGCCAACGCTTACGATCCGGACACGGCCGACGACATCGCCAAGGTGTACGGCTATGATGACGCGGGCAACATCGCCAACATCAAGATGGACTCCCAGGCCAGGCAGTTGCGCAACATCAGCAAGGCCCTGGCCCAGTCCTCGAGGCGGCCGGCCGCCATCCAGGGCGGCGCGAACCTGACGACCACCCAGTCCACGCTGACGATCAACGTGCCCTCCGAGGGCCTCTACTACATCACGGACAGCGCGGGCAACCCGATCATGGTCGGCACGAAATCCGGCAACGCGAACATCATGAAGAACGACGCGAAGGACCCGCAGTGGCGTACGCTCGGCACCGCGGTCGTCAAGTCGAAGAGCATGAGGGTCGACAAGAAGGTCCAGGTGCAGCGCAACGGCGCGACGGCCGGCAAGGACGGCACCGCCTCCGATCCGGTCGGCGTGACCGTCGGCGACACCGTCACCAACACGGTCGAGGCGACCGTGCCGAACAAGCAGGCCGCCTCCGCCGTCAAGTTCAAGCTCATCGACCAGCCGAAGGGCCAGACGTACGTGAAGGGCTCGCTGAGCGTCCGGTTGAAGAACGCGCCGCAGACCGACATCACGGCCGACGCGATCGTCTACGACGGGACCACGCAGAACAACGCGAAAAGCATCCCCGGCGACCCGACCCTGAAGACCGCGGACAACAGGCCGGCCGACCCGGATCTCGCGATTCCGGCCGGCGGCTGGGGCATCGACGGCAGGAACCTTCTCGACAAATACTCCAACAGGACGATCGTCATCACCTACCGCATGACCGTCGACAAGGCCAGCGTCACCGACCCGGCCAACAACACCATCCACACGTACGGCACGTTCACCGACGGCATCCGGTTCACGACCATCACCGACCAGGACAAGGCCGACATCAAGGCCTACGACTTCACCCTGCGGAAGGTGGACGCGGGCAACGTGAACACGCTGCTCGACGGCGCCCGGTTCCAGATCCAGCGCAACGGCAAGTGGATGAATCTCGACTGGAACACCGGCAAATGGTCGGATGCGGCCAACCAGGGTTCCGCCACCGTGTTCGTGACCGGCGACACGAACCATGACGGGACGGCCGACAACAGGGACGACGCGAGCCAGAGGGGCCTCATCCGGTTCAAGGGCCTCGGCTACGGCACGTACACGGTCACCGAAACCCGGGAGCCGGCCGGCTACGCCAGCTACGCGAAACCGACGTTCACCGTCACCATCGACGACGCGGGCACCAGCATCCAGTACAGGGGCACCGGCACCGTGCCGAACCTGACCAGCAGGCTGGACAACAACACCGTCCAGGTCAAGAACGTCGCGAATCTGACCCAACTGCCGCAGACCGGCGGCGTGCTCGCGTTCGCGTTCTGGCTGGCCTGCGCCATGCCCCTGTTCGCGATCGGCGGCACCATGGCCGTGCGCGGCGCGCGCAACCGCCGCGACGCGCTGATGCTCACGCACGACGGAGACACCCCGGCCGTCTGACATACGGGGGCGCGGAGCAATCCGGATCATGCCGTGTCCCGCGCCCCTTCCCCTTCGTTTTCATTCATGGTTCTTTTGGCTCGCCGCAAGGGGTTCGTGCGGGTCCTGGCCCATCCGTCACGGACAGTCAAGGGGCGGGGAAGGAAAAACACACATGCACACATGGTTGAAACGGGCGGTCGCGGGACTGTTGTCCGCGGGCACCCTCCTGGGCGGCGGGCTCCTGACGGCGGGCACCGCGAACGCGGACGAGATCCGCATGCCCGACATCGGCAAGACCATCACGAGCCTGACGGCATCGGCCGCCACGACGTATCCAAGGGAGCTCGTCAACGGCGGATTCGACTACCTGCCCGCGGGCGGCTGGAACGTCATCAGTCCCAAGCTGAACACCTCAAGAGGCAAGTTCACAAGCGTCGACCCGGTCAACGGGCAGTACATCCGCAATGCGCATGTCACAGATGGAAACGTCGCATGGGTGAAATGGGACGGTTTTGATGCCTCCAAATTCGGGTGGATCTCCGACCAGAAAGGCGGGAAACCCCAAGGCTTCGTCACCGACCACGCAAACAGCGTCGAATTGCAGCGGGACAATGACACGGACAATACGTATGCGGAGATCGTCGGCAGCGAAATCGGCAAAAGCATCTATCAGAAGATCGACACGCAGAACAGCACTGACGCCGTATACACGGTGCGCTTCGACCATGCGGCACTGAGTTCCGAGCATGCCGACGGGATGCAGGCGCTGGTCAACGGCAAGCCCGTGACCATGACCCGAATCGGCGGCAACAAGGCCGGGGACAAGACCGGTTGGACGGGCACGGACATCGTCACCCACGCGACCAACACGGATCATTACCGTCATGACGGTCAGTGGGCGACCTACGAGGGCAAGGTCACGATCCCGGCGAACACGCCTGTCAGCACGTTCATGTTCAAATCGCTGAATGAAGCGAAACCCGACATGGGCAACCTGATCGACAACCTGACGTTCAAGATCGCGTACAGGCTGAGCTACGACTCGAACGGCGGCACGAAGGCGAAGGCCAGCCAGATCAGTTCCATGACCGACGGCAAGGTGAAGACGGTGGCGGACGAGAACGTCCGGTACGGTTCCCTCGCTAATGGCGATTTCTCCTACCCCTCGTTCTCCGACATTCAGGAGAACGAGCAGGAAACCGATGCCGATCTGCGCACGTTCCTCAAATCGGATGACGGCACGCTTTGGCACAACATGTCCGCCACCGATCTTTCCAAGTACGGAAAGATCGGGCAGATCCCCGGTTTCGACTCTTCCAGGTTCGCATGGTCCAGTACCGAGAACGGTTCAAGGGTCGAATTGCAGCAGGACCGCAACACCAAGAACACGTATGCGGAGATCGTCGCCCAACAGGACAACACCAGCATCTACCAGAACGTGTCCACCGGCAACGGCGGAGTACTGTACAAGATCCGGCTCAAGCACGCCAGCCGCCAATCCTCCCATGCCGACAGGATGCAGGTCCTCGTGGGATCCGACATGGACCACGCGACGCCTGTGGAGATGACCCGCGTCACCTCTAACGGCCATGGCGACAAGGTGGGCGGGAAGTCCACGACCATCACCACAAAGGTATCCAACACCGATCCCCGCGATCATGGCGCACAATGGGAGACGTACGAAGGCTATTACCAGGTGCCCGAAGGACAGAAGAACACGGTATTCATGTTCAAGAGCCTCGAAGGCTTCAAAGAGGTTGAGACCCTGCCCGGCAACAACATCGGCAATCTCGTGGACGACATCGAGTTCTCCCGTTCCTACAAGTTGACCTACGACAAGAACTCGTCCGACGCGACCGGCAAGGTCCCGTCGAATCAGCGCGGCAAGGAGAACGCCGTCGAGCCCGCCGAATCGAAGACTACCGGAAACGTGAAGACGGTGGCGGATAATACGTCGAATCTGCCGGACCATCTGGTGAACGGCACGTTCGATTATCGCGGCAACGAGATCATCAACGAGAACCAGAGGGTCTACGGTGACACAACCTACCTCGCCATGATCAGCGCGAAGACCGGCATCATCGGCAACCCGCTGCACAGCAAGCTCGACAATTGGAATTCCGGCAAGTTCGGCTGGAAATCCAACGACGACACCGCCGGCGTCGACACCGTCGAGGTGCAGCGCCGCAACCACACCCCGTATCCGACCAACGCGGGCAACGTGTGGGGCGAGATCGCCGCAGCCAAGCGAGGCAAGTACATCTACCAGGACATCGCCACCACGCCCGGCGTCGTGTACAAGTGGAGCCTCAAGCACGCGTCCCGCAACGCGGACCAGGACGACAGCATGCAGGTCATGATCGGCGAGCCCGGAGCCGAGGCCGTGCAGGAGGCAACCCGCACCACATCCAACGGCACCGACAAAGTCGGCGAGAAGTCCACCACGATCACCACGCACGGCACCGCGCAGGACGGCAGATGGGAGACCTATACCGGCGACTACCTCGCCACCTCGACCACGACCCGCTTCACGTTCAGGAGCGTCAGGGACTCCAACGGTCAGGGCCTCGACTTCACCGCCGAAGGCAACTGCGTCGACGACCTAAGCTTCGACAAGGCGTACAAGCTCTCTTACGACAAGAATTCTTCGGACGCGACCGGCAGCGTGCCATCCAATCAATACGGCAAGGAGAACGCCGTCCAGCCCGCCAAGTCCAAGACCACGGGCAGTGTCGGACTCGCGGCTGACAAAACCGCTTCCGGCCTGACGGTGCATGATCTGAAGAAGAACGACAAGGGCAAGGTGCCCTCCAGTTCGAAGGCGGATTCCACGCAGCCGGCCGCGTTCAAGGCTCCGGACGCCAAGGCGGAGGCCATCGCCTCCAGGGCCGCGGGTGACGAGATGGCCGTGAACGGCGGGTTCGACACCCCGAAGTGGAGCATCGCGAAGGAGGGGCAGGGCCTGCCCTGGGTGTATGTGAAGCCCAATGCGGGCACGATCCGCTCCTACGCGCAGGCCATGGCCGGACAGACGGGCGTGAAGGCCGGCGGCCTGACCGCCGCCACGTTCGCCTGGCAGGACGTGGACGCCACCGGCGGCAACCAGAACTTCGAACTGCACCGGGAGAAGGACGGGAACACGGCCGCCGACGTGCACGCGGGCCGTACGGTCGCCCAGACCGTCGCCACGACGCCGGGAGCCGCCTACACGTTCAGCATCCGCCACTCCGGCCGCAGCAAGGGCAACGCGGGCGGCGTGACATTGCTCACCGGCTCCGACAAGGACCATCTCACCCCAGTCAAACTGACCCGCACCACGGTCTCCAAGACCGGAGCGAAATACGGTGACAGGACCGGCGACGTGGGGACCGTCGCCTACACGCACTCCGATTCCATGGACGCCACGGAAGGCGGCCACGATCCGTGGGATCATTCCGACGATTGGGAATCCTACGAGGGCACGGTCATTATCCCAGCCGGACAATCCCGCACGATGATCGCCTACAGGGGCGTCGCCAAGGACGGTACTCTTACTGCCTCCGCCAATGACAGCATCATCGACGACCTGAGCTTCCGCCTCGCCTACAAGCTCAGCTACGACGCGAACGGCGGGGCCAAGAAGAGCACGTCGCAGATCAAGGCCTCCACCGATGGCAAGGTGAAGACCATCGCCGGCAAGACCGACAGTCTGCCGACCGAACTGGTCAACGGCTCGTTCGACTATCCGGCCGGCCTGATCGCCGGTGTCTCCACCAAATACCCGTGGGACGACTGGACCGTCGTCGACCCGATCAACGGCAGATACGCGCGGCACATCGGCATCGATAAGGACCCCTGGGCGCCAATCCCGGGATGGGACGCCTCCAAATTCGCATGGAAGTCGACCCAGACCAAGGGAACCGACTGGCAGCAGATTGCACAGGGAGTCGAACTGCAGAAGGACTCCAAGACCGGCAACCAGTACGCGGAACTCGTCGCGGGACAGGCGGGCACCGCCATCTACCAGGACATCGCCACCATCCCGGGCGTGTCCTACCGCTGGACGTTGAAGCACGCCAGCCTCGACAGGAACCACCTCGACGGGATGAGCGTCATGATCGGCGAACCCGGCAAGGAATCCGCCCAGGACGCGAGGCGAACCACCGTCAACGGCAACGGCGACCAGCCGGGCGACGTCGGCAAGGTCATCTCCACGAAGGTGAGCAACGACGCCGAGTCGAACCATGAGTCGAACCATTCCAGCCGTAACCATGACGGGCAGTGGGAGACCTACACCGGCACGTACATCGCCACCGGGACGGTCACCCGCTTCACCTTCAAGTCGGTAAGCTCCAGCAACAACGTCAACGGCAACATCCTCGACGATCTGAGCTTCACCAAGGCCTACAGGCTCGGCTACGACGGGAACGGCGGAACCGGCCAAGTGCCCTCGCGCACCGAGACGGGCAGGACCGAAACCGCCGCATCCGGGACGGATGGCACGGTCAGGCTTGCGGCCGACAAGAGCGCCGAACCGGAATCCGGAACCATCGCGGACGACCGCAGGGTGCTGACCGACACGACCGCCAGACAGGATGACGGGACCAGCCAGCGGACGATCACCCGATCCGACGGCAGCGTGCGCGTGGAGACCATCGCCACGACGGGCGCCGTATCCGGCTGCCAGGTCTATTATCCGGCCGGCACCAGGATCACATTGGCGACCGCGAAGGCCGACTCCGACTGCTGGGATTCCAGCCAGATCGGCAAGACCAACCGCACGTTCTACGGGTGGAGCGCGAACACGGACGCCAACGACAGGGACGTGCCCGTCGCCGACACCATGGACCGGAACACGCTGAACGCGAACGCCAGGACGGAGATCGTCATGCCCGCCAGGGCGAAGACCGTATACGCATTGTGGGCCATCAACCCCACCCTGTCGTACAACGTGAACACGCCCGCCGGCAGCAACGCGCCCGGCACGCCCGCCAGCCGGACCGTGCCCTACAACACGGCTGCATCCGATACGAGCGGCTGGACGACGGGTGACACGGGCAAGATTCCCGGCTACCGGTTCGACGGCTGGTACACCGCCCCGAACGGCGGAAACAAATACGATTTCAACACGCCGCTCACCGGCAACGTGACCGTATACGCGAAATGGACGGCCAACGGCTACACCGTGAAATACGATGCGGGCGGCGGCAACGGCACCATGAGCGACCAGAAGTTCACGTTCGACGTGCCGCAGAACCTGAGCCCGAACACCTTCACTCGCGACGGGTACACGTTTACGGATTGGAAGCGTGCCGACACCGGAGACTCCTACACGGATGGGCAGCAGGTCTCCAACCTGACCAGCACGCCCAACGGGGTCGTCACATTGGTCGCCCAATGGACGCCCAACCAGGCGGCGATCAACTACAACGCGAACCCGCCGACAGGCAGGACGCCGGGTGGTCAGGGCACCGCCAACTGGACGGGCCATACGGGTGATACGCCGACCATCAGCCAGAACGGCTGGACGGTGGACGGTTACACGTTCACCGGTTGGAACACGCAGGCTGGCGGCAAGGGGCAGGCTTACGCGCCCGGCACCAAGTGGGCCGCGAACGGCACACTAACCCTGTACGCGCAGTGGACTGCAGGCGAGGCCAGCCTCACCTACGACGGCAACGGCGCGACCGGCGGCAAGACCGACCCGCAGACTGGCAAGACCGACGAGAAGATCAACGTGCGCGACAACGGATTCACCCGCGACGGCTACACGTTCGTCACGTGGAACACTCAGGCCGACTGCAAGGGCAATGCAGTGAAACCTAACAGCGAGTGGACGTTGCGTGGTTCCAGCACCCTATATGCCTGCTGGGCCGGTAACGCACAAACCCTCACCTATCACGGCAACGGCGCAACCGGAGGCAACACGGCGGCACAATCCGGCAAGACCGGTGACGAACTGACCACAAACGCCAATGGTTTCACCCGCGACGGATACACGTTCGTTCGTTGGGACACCGCCAAGGACGGTTCCGGCACCGCATACGGCGAAGGCAAGAACGGCGTCAGCCAGTACGTGATGAAGCCAGCAGGCAACGACCTGTACGCCATCTGGAAGACAAACCCGGCAACCATCCAGTACCGCAACGACTGGCCGAACACCACAGGCAGCACACCCGACACCACCGGCAACACCGGCGACACGGTGACCATCAGCCAGAACAGCTTCGACCGTCCAGGCTACACGTTCACCGGCTGGAGCACCAGCAAACGCGGCGACCCAAGCCTGCAACCGGGCGACAAACACACGCTTGAACCGAGAACCACCACCGTGTGGGCCCAATGGAAGGCCGACCCCGCACACCTGGTGTACAACAGCAACATCGGAACCGTCGGCTCGGAAACCAAGACGGTGGACGGTGTTGTCGACCAGACCGTGAAGACCATCACGAACCCGTTCGACCGTCCTGGTTACACATTCTCCGGCTGGAACACGCAGGCCGACGGCAAGGGCAAGGCATACGCCACGGGAGCCGACTACGTGCTGACGGCCAACGACAAGTCCACGCCGAAGAACACCTCCGTGCTCTACGCGCAGTGGAAAATCAACGGTGCCAGCCTGAAGTTCAACCCGAACGGCGGCATCGGCCATGTCGATGACGTGACCGGCGACGCCTTCTCCACCGTCACCATCCCCGGTGACGCGAAGGAGCCGAAGATCACCCGACCCGGCTACCGGTTCGTCGGATGGAGCACGGAGAAGAACCCGCCCGCAGGGAGCACTTTCCTGCAGCCGGGCGAAGGCAAGGTCACACTGCCCGCCGAAGGCAGCACCACCGTGTACGCCCAGTGGGAGCCGAGCCTGACCACCCTGCCGTTCACGGGCGGACAGGCCCAGGTGCCGACCATCTGGCTGTACGCCGGATTCGCGCTCATGCTGATCGCGCTCGGCGTGATGATGCCGATGCTACGCATGCGCATGGCCGCAACCAAGCGCACCGGTAAGCACATGCCGATCACCGGCGGAAAGCACGCGAAGTGACGGCAGCGGCCGAAACCGACGTGTGGGAGAGCGTCGCGGATGCGGTCCGCGACAAGCGGGTGCGCGACAATCGCGCCCGCCGGCTCGTCCGCCATTCCCGGATCTACGCGGTCGCCGCAGTCATCTGCCTGATCGCGGGCATGGTGCTTGTCGCCATGCCCCGCATCCAGCAGACGCTCGGCGACCGCGCCGTTGACGAGCAGGCGCGATCCGTCAGCCGGACGGCCGCGCTGTTTCCGGAATCCTCCCGTCAAAGCGTCATCCAATCTGCCATCGCATATAATCAGCGTCTTTATGAAGACGGTCAGCCACAGATAGGCGAACCTGTGTTCGATGGGAAGACCGAGGGCAATTTCGAGGGCGATGCCGAATACCGGCGTCAACTGTCCGTGAATGGGTTGGATGCCATGGGTGAGATTCTGATTCCGAAGATCAGCGTCGACATGCCCATCCTCCACGGAGCTGGTCAAGATGTGCTCGAACATGCGGCCGGCCATCTGGCGGGCACCAGTCTGCCTATCGGTGGCAAGAATACGCGCGCCGTAATCACCGGTCATTCGAATCTGAAAGGCGCGACCCTGTTCACCCGGCTCGGTGAACTCGAAGACGGCGACCCGTTCTATATCAAGGTCATGGGTAACACGCTCGCCTATCGAGTCACCAGCAAACGCATCGTCTCTCCTACCGACACGAAATCGTTGCGTGTCCATAAGGGGAAGGACGAGGTCACGCTCCTCACCTGTACGGGGCAGGGCAATACGCTGCGACTGCTTGTCACGGGGGAGCGCAACAGCATGCCCGATCAGGCCCCCTTGCCCGGAGATGCCACGGGGGACGTAAAAAAGGCGGCTTTTGTTTCGGGCGTCACCGTGACGGGGATATTGGCTGTCGGATTTTCGCTTTGTCGCAGTCGGCGTGCCGTGGGTCATCATATAGGTTTGCCACAGACACATGATAGTGACAATTTGCGTTAGTAAAAAAAGGTGTTACTATATGTTTGTGAAACAAAAACACGTAATCTCCCGACATCGGGGTAAACCCGAAAAGGAAGACACATACACGAGAAAGAAGAAACTCCCCATGACACACGGCATCACCAAGATCACAGTGGCAACCACCGCCGTGATGGCAACCCTTGCCGCTCCGGCAGTCGCAATGGCCGACGAAACCACAACCACCGGCGACCAAACCAATCAGGCAATCACACAGGCCCAAGACAGCATCCAGCAGGCGCAGCAGAGCACCACCGAAGCCAACCAGGCCATCGCACAGGCATCCCCGACCGGCGTGACCGAAGCACAGGCCAAGGCCGACGCCGCCGCAGCCGCACTGGACACCGCCAAGCAGACCCTCGACGCCGCCGCCGCCCCGCAGCACACAGCCGCGACCGGCCACCAGCTCGCCCAGCAGAATTATGACGACGCCAACAAGGCCCAGCAGCAGGCCGCACAGGATGCGACCGGCACGGCCGACAAGATCGCCGCCGCCCAGCAGGCCGCGAACGACGCGTCCAACGCCATCAATGACGCCAGCAAGGCCATGCGGCAGGCCTCCGATGACCAGTCGAAGGCAGAAGCCGACAAGCGGACCGCACAGACCGCGAAGGATGAGGCCTCCGCCGAATCCGCCTCCCATCAGAAGGACGCCGACAAGGCCCAGACCGATATTGATACGGCCGACAAGCAGGCCACGGACGCGCAGAAGAAGGCCGATGACGCAGATACCGCCATCAGTGATGCGCAGAAGAAGGCCGGCCGGGCCGACGCGGACGCGAAGAAGGCCGCGGCCGACAAGGCCGCCGCCGAGAAGGAGCTGGCCGCGGCCAAGCAGCAGCAGGCCACGGCGACCGGCGACAAGACGAAGGCCGACGAGGCGGTGAACGCCGCGCAAGCCAAGCTGGATGCGGCCAGGCAGGCCGAGGCCAAGGCGCTTGAAGCCAAGCAGAAGGCCGATGCCAAGGTCGAGCAATTGTCCAAGGATGATGGAGGTCTTTCCGACCTGGCCGCGAAGCTCGAAGCGGCGAAGAAGGCCGCAGCCGACGCCGCCACCGCCCAGCAGAAGGCGGAACAGGCGCAGAAGGATGCCGACAAGGCGGTGTCCGACTCCTCTTCCAACGCCGAGGCGAAGCAGCAGGCCGCCGCCGATGCCAAGAGCGAGGCCGACGCCAAGAAGGAAGCGGCAGACGAGGCTCAGGACAAGCTGTCTCAGGGCGCAGTGGCCTACTTCGGCGACAAGGGTGCCTCTCAGGCAGTCAAGGTTCTCACCGATCCGACCGTCACCGAGTATCTTGACGCCATTCATAATGGTGCCAAGGGTGATGCGACCACGTTGGACAACATGATCGAGGCCCTGAAGTTCATCCAGGAAGCCAATCAGCTTCGCGCGAAGGAAGGCCTGCAGCCCCTCAAGGTCAGTGACACCCTGATGGCACAGGCCATGGCGGATGCGGATTATGCCAACAACAACGTGAACCATCCACTTCAATTCCCCGCCAGCGAAAACCTCGCCTGGGGTTACACCGATCCCTTTAAGGGCTGGTACGACACGGAGAAGTCCATGTATGAGAAGGACATGTCCGACGGTGTCCTGGATTGCAAGGCCTCGGACGGCAAGCCCGTCAAACCCTGCGCTTATGGCCATTACACCACGCTGGTCAACCCCGATTTGACCCTCACCGGTTTCGGCGTCAGCCAGAACGGCAACATCACGG
>ENA-UOJG01003285-UOJG01003285.1-human-gut-metagenome-genome-assembly--contig:-C47-NODE-3285-length-11716-cov-8.419604_pt1 | contig 11716 bp, 9 predicted proteins | sample MGYA00242340_ERZ723887 | MGnify/ENA metagenome assembly ERZ723887 | reverse complement strand
ATTCTACAACAGAAGGGGGTTTTATTTCACTGTCTATTTTCCTTCATGCAGTCCACTTTGCGCAATCCTTGCCTAATAAGCGTTCAATATGACGCTGTTTAGCGAAGAAAAGAGAAAAAAGGCAATTAAAGTTGTAACACATCTGTTATATCTGTGATAAAACACTTGAATTGTTTTAATCATTTTGATATACTCATTCAAGGTGGGGGATTCCCATATCCTACACCAATGGGAGGCAGGCATGACGGACGTTACAATCATCGGAAAGGGCCCCGCCGGCTGGTCCTGCGCTATGACGGCGCGCATGCGCGGCCTTTCCGCAGTGGTGGTAGCTCCCGTAAACGATACGGGGCTTCTGCGAACCGCGGAGAGGATTGATAATTATCCGGGGATGCCTCAGGCGTCCGGCGCGCAAATGCTGGACAGCTTTCGCGGCCAGGCGCTGGCGTTGGGCGCGGAGGAACGCACCGGCCTTGTAAGGCAGATCATGCGGCAGGGCGACGGCTTTATGCTGCTGGTGGAGAACGACGTGATGGAAAGCCGCACCGTGGTGCTTGCAATGGGAGCCGCCCGGCCCGTGCTGCTGCCCGGCGAGGCGGAGCAGTTGGGGCGCGGCGTAAGCTATTGCGCCACCTGCGATGGCATGTTCTACCGTGGAAAGCGCATCGCGGTGCTTTCCACCTCTATGCAGGGCGTGGAGGAAAGCGCGTTTCTGGCCGGATTGGCCGGGGAACTGGATTACTATCAGCTAAAAGCGCACAATACCGAGCGGCTGCCGGAAAAAGCGCGGCTGGTTCGGGAAAAGCCAAAAAGCATCGGCCGCGGCGACGCCGGGCTGGCCCTTAACACAGACATGGCAACCCACTATTACGACGGCATTTTTGTGTTTCGCGCGGCAATGCCGCTGGATATGCTCATGCCGGAATTGCGCACGGAGGGCAGCTACATCCCGGTAGACCGCGGCATGCGCACCAATGTGCCCGGCATTTTTGCGGCGGGCGATTGCACTGGCAAGCCCTTGCAGGTGCCCAAGGCGGTGGGGGAGGGCAATATTGCCGCCATCGCCGCGGCGGAATATATTGCGAAACATGGATGAAACGCCCAAGCTGACACGTTGTATGGGATGAACCGGCAAAGAAGGCCGGGCTGCAATATGAGGAGGATGACAACGATGATGAAACACACAGTACAAAAGGTGCTTTCCCTGGTGACGGCGCTATGCCTGGCGCTGGGGCTAACCGGCGCAGCGGCCGAATCTGCCGGAAGCGTGGCGGATTTTGAGGCCCTCACCCCGGTTATGGATTTGGTTTGCGCGGCTTCGCAGTATTCTCCCAATGCGCCGGAAAGCGTGCCGGGCGCGGATGGCAGCCTGACGGTTTCCTTCAGCGACGCGTTTTTTAAGGTAGGCGCGGTATATGGCTCCGCCGTTGGCATTACCGGCGATATGCTGGATAATACCGCTGCGCAGGCCGAACTGCTTAAAAAGATCTTCGCGGCCCAGATTCCCGAGCTGGAGCCCGTTACGGGAACCGACGAGGTGAACGGCTACATCGGCTTCATTCCCGTGTCCGTAATCAGCGGCACCGACGGAAAAAGCGTGCAGATCGTGGGCGAGGTCTACATGGCCGACAAGCCCATCAGCGAGATGACCAACACGGATTATACCAACGTGCAGCTGCTGGATCGCGCCGCCTTTACCTTCCAGAGCGACGATACGGCTCTTAACGGCTTCCGCCTGATGGGCTACTCCGTGGGCACCGACCTGGCGCTGGAGGAAGTAATGCAGGTTTACGACGAGCAGATCTGCGTGGAATATGAGAGCAAGCTGGGCTTTACGCTCCTGTATCCCTCCGTGTTTACGGATGAGATGCTGGTTGAAAGCGAGGAAGGCGTATCCGCCACATTGCCGGATGAAAGCGCCAGCTTCTTTGCCAAGCGCGTGCCCAACGCCAACGGAGCAAGCCTGACCGACTATGTGAGCATCGTGGCGAACGGCATCACCGGCAGCGTTTCCACCGTGAATGAGGAATTGCAGTCCGGCACCGTATCCTATACCACGGACGATGGCTATGCGGTGTTTGATGTGTACATCCTTACTGATGAGTATATCTACCAGGCGCAGCTGCGCTACCGCACCGAGCTGATGAGTCAGTACATCATGTACAATTCCTACCTGCAGAACAGCTTCGTGGCCAACGAGCTTTCGCAGGGCTGACGCGGAGGGGTAAGCGATGAAACGCACGGCTGCGGCATTGCTGATGCTGCTAGGGATGCTGATGGCCGCTACGGCCCTTGGGCTGACCCAGCCGGAGGCTACGCCGCAGCCGCAGGTTGGCCTGCCGCTTGCCGCGCCTATTACGGGCAGCCGCGCATGGGCTGTGCAGGACGGTGCGGAGAGCGCCACGCTGCGTTACAGCTATCCGCAGTTTGAGGCATGGCTGGATGTGGACCGGGCGATTAACGCCTATTACCAGGCGCTTGCGCAGGATATGGACGCGCTGGAAATGCCCGTGGACGCCGAAATCAGCTTCGAGGTTACGCATAACGATAAGCGCTATATCAGCGTGGTTCTTACCTCCACAAGCATGGGCGGCAACGGGGAGAGCGCGAGCCTATCTGCCGATACCTTTGCCAGGGACGGCATGTACGCAGGACAGCTGGTTACGCTTTCACAGGTATTGGGCCTGGAGCAGGACGGCGGCGATTTGAGCGACGCGGCGAGCGTTACGGAATCGCTGGCATACCGGCTGGTTTGGCAGATTGTTGAGCGTGACAGCGAAAACGCGGACGGCGATTACCTGGATGGGCTGACGGAAGCGGAGCTGCGCACGGCGTTTAGCCCGGAAACGGACTTCTATCTGGATGAGGACGGGAATGTGGTATTCTTTATCCAATCCGGTGAAATTGCGGGTGAAATTGCCGGGGTGCTTAGGTTTCCCTTCGCACCGGCTGAACTGCTTAGCGCAATCAAGGAATCGTAAATAGAAACAAAGCCCCGCCGGCTTAAAAGCTGGCGGGGCTTTGCCATGCCTTATTTGGAGCGCTTGCGAATGCGGCCTGCGGGCTGCAGCGCGCGGGCGGCGGGGCTTTGCTTGCGCGCGCCGCGCGCTGGCGAGGACGGCGCGCGACGGGCCGCGCTTTGCCCTATGGCGCGCGGGGGAACCAACGCTTTTGCGCCGAAGCCGATTAAATCCTCGCGGCCGCAAAGGCGCAGCGCCTCGCGCACCAGGTCGTGATTGGCGGGGTTTTTAAACTGGAGCAGCGCCCGCTGCATGGCTTTTTCATGCGGCGTTTTGGGCACGTAAACAGGGGACATGTCGCGGGGGTCCAGTCCGGTAAAGTACATGCAGGTGCTTAGCGTGCCGGGAGTGGGATAAAAGTCCTGCACCTGCTCGGGCTGGTGGCCGATATCGCGCAGGTATTCGGCCAGCTCCACTGCGTCGCTAAGCGTGCTGCCGGGATGGCTGCTCATGAGATAAGGCACAAGATATTGCTTCATCCCAAGCCGCTCGTTCATGGCCTTGTATTTGGCCACAAAGGCCTCGTATACTTCGCGCCGCGGCTTGCCCATTTTGGAAAGCACATTCTGGCTGATATGCTCAGGCGCAACTTTGAGCTGGCCGCTCACGTGATGTAGGCATAGCTCGCGCAGGAAGGTATCGTCCGGATCGGCCATGAGGTAATCAAAACGGATGCCGGAGCGGATAAAGACCTTTTTTACCTTGGGAAGCGCGCGCATTTTGCGAAGCAGGCTTACAAGCTCGCCATGGCTGACGCGAAGGTTTTTGCAGGGCTTTGGATACAGGCATTGACGGCCCTTGCACGCGCCGGTTTTAAGCTGTTTGGCGCAGGCGGGCGCGCGGAAATTGGCGGTTGGGCCGCCCACATCGTGGATATAGCCCTTAAAATCCGGCAGGGCGGTCAAGAGCCGCGCCTCCTTGAGCAGAGATTGCTCGCTGCGGGAGGTGACAATGCGCCCCTGGTGAAAGGTGAGCGCGCAAAAATTGCATGAGCCAAAGCAGCCGCGCGTGGCGCTTAGGGAGAAGCGAACCTCCTTAAGCGCCGGCACGCCTCCCTGGCTGCGATAGCTGGGGTGCGCTTCCCGCGTAAAGGGCAGGTCGTATACGGCGTCCAGCTCCTCGCGGCTGAGCGGAAGCAGGGGAGGGTTTTGCACCAGATAGCGCTGCGTATCCTGCTGCTGGCAAAGGGTACGGCCACGCACGGGATCCTGCTCCTCGTATTCCAGCATAAAAGCGCGGCAATAGGCCTTTGGATCGGACGCAACTTTGTTATGGGAGGGCAGGGGCAGCGCGTTCTTGGGAGCCTCCTTCGCCAGGTAGCACACGCCGCGCAGCTGGCTAAGCTCATGGGCGGGCATGCCGCGCCGTACCCAATCGCAGCAGGTCAAAATGCTTTTTTCACCCATGCCGTACATGAGCAGCGTGGCGGCGCTATCCACCAGCACGCTGCGGCGCACCTTGTTATCCCAGTAATCATAGTGCGAAAAGCGCCTGAGCGAGGCCTCAACGCCGCCTATAAGCACCGGCATGCCGGGATACGCCTCGTGAATGCGGTTGCAATATACCGTTACGGCGCGGTCCGGCCGCAACCCGGCACGGCCGCCCGGGGCGTATACATCGGTATTGCGGCGCTTTTTGGCGGCGGTGTAGTGGTTGACCATGCTGTCGATTACGCCGGAGGACACCAGAAAGCCGAGCTTTGGCCGCCCAAACAGCTTGAACGCCTCCGCGCTGTGGTATTCCGGCAGGCAGAGCATGGCGATATGATACCCGGCGTTTTCCAGTACGCGGCTGATGATTGCGTGGCCAAAGGAGGGATGATCCACATAGGCCTCTCCCACGACGTATACAAAATCCGGCGCGTCCCAGCCGCGCTGGGCTACCTCCTGAGGGCTAACGGGCAAAAAGGGATTTGCCAAAGGGCACACCTCCGCGTTGAGCATGCGCCTATTATAGCATAGTTTTCGCCCGCTTGCACGCAGAAGGGGCGCTCATACCTCCAAGGCCAGCCAATGGGTGAAGATGCGCTGCGCCTGCCATTCAATTTGCGGGGGTTCGCAAGCGGCGCTCCCGTCCGGCTGCTCGCTTACGGCCAGGCACAGCTGGGGAAACAGCACGCACCACCAGTTCCGCCCCTTGCCGCTGCCAAGGGTTACGCGTAGCGCGCGGTATTCTCCGGCGGGCAGGATCACATGCCCATAGGTTTTATCGGGCAGTTCCAAGCGCCCCACCTGCGCCGTAACCTGCCCCTGAAAGCCGTATTGCCGCGCGCATTCCCGCGCCACCTCGCACATTTGGGAGGCATTTTCCTTCAGCATGGCATATACGGCCTCACAGCCTTCCCCGGAGGCCTGCGCAAGCTGGCTGCCGAAGGCCTCGATCAGCGCGTCGCGCACATGCAGCTTGATTTGTTGGGCTTCGGGTTGGTCGCTGTCGGCTAAAATGTGCAGGCGGATGAGCTCTCCGCTTTGATAGGCGTTCCAAAGAGCGGTTTCCTCCGGCGTAAGGGCTGCCTTTGTAGCCAGCGCAAGCGTAAAGGGAAGCGTGACCGCCAGGAGAAAGGCGGCCAGCGCCATGAGAAAAATCAGCGCCTCCACCCATGCGGAGCGTATCAGCCCGGAGCTTTTTCGGTTACCAAACATATTCATCCCTCCTGCGTATAGCGTGTCCGCGCAGAAGGATGGGTATACGTGGCACAAAACTGACATTTTGAACAACGCAGGTTGAATTTTTGCCCAAATGGTGTATGCTAGGAAGGGGGTATTATCCGAAAGGAGAGCGGAGAATGTTTTATTGGGATTGGACAATGATTTTTGTGATTCCCGGCCTGCTGCTGGGAATGTGGGCGCAGTACAAGGTATCCTCCACGTTTAAAAAGTACAGCGGGGTGCGGGCGCGTTCGGGGGAAAGCGCGCAGGAGGTGGCGCGCGCCCTGCTTAACCACAGCGGCTGCGGCAGCGTGAGCATCAACCCCACATCCGGCTCGCTTACAGATCATTACGACCCGCGCAGCAACACGCTGCGCCTGAGTACCACCGTGTATAACCAGCAGAGTGTGGCGGCTATTGGCGTTGCGGCGCACGAATGCGGGCATGCCATGCAGCAGCACGAGGGCTATGCGCCGCTTAGGCTACGCTCCGCCATGGTGCCGGTGGTAAACCTGGGCAGCAACCTGTATTTTCCCATCTTTTTGGCGGGGCTGCTATTCAGCTGGGAACCGCTGATTTACGTGGGTATTGCCTGCTTTGCGCTAACGCTGGTTTTTGCGCTGGTCACTCTGCCCGTTGAGCTCAACGCCAGCAGCCGGGCCATACGCGCGCTGGACGCGGGCGGCTGTTTGTATGGCGAGGAGCTTGAGGGCGCGAAGGCGGTGCTAAACGCGGCTGCATTAACCTACGTGGCGGCGGCGGTAAGCAGCCTGTTGCAGCTGGTAAGGCTATTGGTAATTGCGCGCAATCGCAGGGACTAAAGCATACAAAGGGAAAAACGGGGGAGAGGCGCTGTGAAAGCAACGCAGGTAAAACTAGGCGGAAGGGGAATTATGGCGGCGGCCTTTGTGCCCACCCTGGCAGGAGCGGTGCTATGGCGGCTGTTGCTGGACGCAGGCCGTGCAAATGGATACCGCTTCCTATGGGGAATCGCGTTTGCGGTTGCCTTCTATGCGGCAAAGCGGTTTTGGGAATGCGGCGATCGAAGGGCGCAGGTGTGCTTTGGGCTGCTGGGCGGCGCGTTTGCATTGGCAATCGCCTTTGGATACCGCCTGGAGATAACGGGCGCGACTGGCTGGAACGGCATAGCGCTATGCCTGGGCGCGGCGCTATGCATGTTCCCGGCGGCTGGACAGATGTTTTACTGGCTTTGCGGGCTGCTTAGCCGCGGAGGAAGGCCGGTTGCACTGGGACGGAAGAAATGCTTTTGCATTGCTGCGGCCTTGTTGATCGCAGGCTGGTCGCCGGTGATGATGGCTTACTACCCGGGCATCTTTTCTTACGATATGCCCTCCCAGATATATCAGGTAACCGCACACGCATATAATACGCATCATCCTTTGGCGCACACGCTGCTATTAGGGGCGTTTTATACCCTTGGAGGCGCGCTGGGCAACCATACGCTAGGCGTTTTTTTGTACTGCCTGGCGCAAATGCTGCTTGTAGCCTGCGCCATGGCTTACGCGCTATCCTACCTGGCGGAGCTAAAATGCCCGCGATGGCTGGTATGGGCGCTTACGGCGGTGTTTGCCCTTGGGCCCAATCATGCCCTTTTGGTGCTTGTCTGCACGAAGGATATTCCTTTTGCGGCGGGAATGGTTGTTTTTGCGGTTCAGGTACATCGCCTGTACCGTGATAGAGCGCTTTTAAGGCGCGTTGGGTTTTGCGCAAGCCTTGTGTTTACGGTTGTATGGATATGCCTGATGCGCAACAACGCCTCCATCGCGGTGGCCCTGTTTCTGATTGTAGCTGTGATTGCCATGCCAAGGGGAGGCAGGGCCAGGCTGGCTGCGCTTATAGTGGCTGCGCTCGTGGCAGGCGTTGGCGTTAATGAGGGGCTGCGGGCGGTAACAAACGCCTACCGTGGCTCTGTCAATGAGATGCTCAGCGTACCGGCGCAGCAGCTTTCGCGGGTTCACCATCTCTATGGCTATGATGTGGACGTGAGCTATGAGATTGAAGAGTATGTGCCAAACGCGTGGCGCTACCGGCCCGAGAGGTCGGACTTTGTAAAGCTGCACCTGGCAACGAAAAGGCCGGAAAAGCTGCTGGGCTTTATCAAGCTGTGGGGAAAGACGTTTTTTGCCTATCCAACGGAGTATCTGGACGCGTTTTTGTACGTTACAAAGGGCTACTGGTTTCCGGATGATTTATCCTTTGCCAGTATCTATGGCGAGGGGCTTGCAACGCGCGAGGGCGTTTTGGACACCTCGACGCCAGAGGGTATAGATGTTAAGCACGTTAGCTTGTTCAAGGGCCTGGAAGCGGTATACGAGCAGCTGTTTTCCGCCAATGAGTATCAGCGAAGCTTTTTACTGAGCGCGCTGATTCATCCGGCAACCTATGTTTGGCTTCTCGGCTTTGCGCTGGCCTGGGCGGTTTATGCGCGCAAACGGGCCGCGCTTATGGCTGGCTGCGCGCTGGCCGTCTATCTGTTTACATTGTTTTTAGGGCCATGCGCATTGGTGCGATACTGCTATTATCTAATGATTGCCGTGCCGTGGCTGCTGGGTGTACTGGCAACGGAAACGGCCTGATACAAATGGATTGGGAGGGCTGCCGGCAATGGAAGAAACGTTTCGTGTTTCAGTACGCGAGCTGGTGGCCTTTTCCTATTTCCCGGAGGATATTCTGCCAGCGGCGGATATGGAAAGCATGCTTATTGGTTCGCAGGCGCACAGGGCGCGGCAGGCGACGTCGCAGGACGAGGCGGAGCGCACCATCAAACATGCCTTTCACTGCGGCGAAACGGAAATTACGCTCTATGGCCGCATGGATCTTTTTCGCGATGGGGACATTCCCCTTGTGGAGGAGATCAAGCTGGGGGCGGGCGATGCGGCGGCTCCGCTTGCGGAGCACCGCGCGCAGGCGGTGTGCTACGCGGCTATGCTGGCGCTGGAAAAACCCTGCGGCGCGGTGCGGATATGCGTGGCATATGTAAGCGAAATGGGCGAGGTGCGCCAACGCTTTGAGGAAACGCTTGCGCGCGAAGGGCTGGTTGCGGAGGTAGAGGGGCTGCTGGGCCCTTACGCCGCGTTTGCGCGGCGGGAAGCGCGGCACAGGCGCATGCGCGACGACAGCCTGAAAGCGCTGCCCTTCCCCTTTCCCAGCTATCGACAGGGGCAAAGGGAGCTGGCGGTACAGGTATATACCGCGATTGACCGTAAAAGGCGTTTGTTCGCCAGCTTGCCGACGGGCACGGGCAAAAGCGCCGCCGTGCTTTACCCAGCCTTAAAGGCCCTGGGAGAGGGAAAAACGGGAAAGGTAGCCTATCTGACGGCGCGTAATACCGCGCGCCAGAGCCCGCTGAATGCGCTGGAACGGTTTTACGCCGCGGGAATGCACGCGCGCTGCATGGTGCTGACAGCCAAGGAAACGCTATGCCCCGCGCCCACGCGATGCCACCCTGACTTTTGTCCCAGGGCGAAAGGGCATTACGTGCGGCAAGGAAGGGCTGTTGAAGAACTGCTGAAGGAAAACGAAACCTGGACGGACGAAAGAATCCTTCGCGCGGCTGAAGCGCACGCTTTGTGCCCGTTTGAGCTGGCCCTGGCGCTTAGCGAGCTTGCGGATGTGATCCTGATGGATTTGAACTATGCGTTTGATCCCTTTGCACAGCTTAAACGGCTGTTTCAGGGGCGCAGGAACATGACGCTGCTGGTGGATGAGGCGCATCATACGGTGGAGCGCGTGCGAGAAAGCCTCTCCGGCACGCTGGATAGCCGCGTCCTCGCCACGCTGCGGGCGGAGTATGGCAAAGCCCTGGGAAGGGCAAACGCATATTACCGTGCCTTGACCGCGCTGATTCGCCAGCTTCGCGCCCTGGAAAAGGAACGGGAGAATGGGGAAACGGTGCTGGACACGCTGCCAGAGGGGCTTTTGGCCCATGTGGAGGCGGTGCGCGACGAGGCGTTTCATACCCTGACAAGGGGCGGCGGCATGACCTCCGGCGCGGCGGAAGCGGTGCGGCTATGCCTACCGTTTTTATATGCCGCCCAGCATTTGGACAAGGATTACGCCATTTTGCTTGAAAGGCGCGGCCGGGAGCGAACGCTGACGCTGTATTGCCTGTTGCCGGGGAAAGAGATTGCGGCAGTGACCAAGGGGCTGCGCGGGGTAATCTTTTTTTCGGCGACGCTCTCCCCATTGCCCGCGATGAAACGCCTCCTGGGCGGCGGCGAGGAGGACGCCTGTTTTTCCCTGCCTTCCCCCTTTCCAAGGGAGCATTTGGCTGTGGTACGCAAGCGCGTTTGCACGCGCTACACCCAGCGGGAGGAAAGCGCGAAGCGCGTGGCGCGCGCCATTTGCGAGGCCGTTCAGGCAAGGCCCGGCAGCTACATTGCCTATTTCCCCAGCTACGCATACCTGGAATTGGTTCGCGGCCACTTGGAAGGGGACGGCTTGCCTACGCTTTGGGTGCAGCGCCGTGAAATGGGGGAGGAGGAACGCGCCGCCTTTCTAAATGCGTTTATGGAGCCCGGCGGCGCTAGGCTTGGCCTGTGTGTGCTTGGCGGGCTATTCAGCGAAGGGGTGGATTTGCCTGGCAGCCGGTTGATTGGCGCAATGATTATTGGCGTGGGATTGCCTATGCCATCGGCGCGTATGAGCGCGGTACAGGCCTGCTATCACCGCTGCTTTGGGGATGGATATGCCTATGCCTGCCGCTTTCCGGCTATGCACAAGGTATTGCAGGCGGCGGGGCGCGTGATTCGCTCGGAAGCGGACAAAGGCATGGTGCTGCTGTTGGACGACCGGTATTATCAGCCGGAATATGAAGCGCTGCTGCCGCCGGAATGGCAGCTGTATGACGAGGATATCGCCTTGGCGGCGAAGCGATTGGAGGAGGCGCCATGAAACGTTTATACATGCACATTCGGGCTTTTTGCCTGCTTATGGCCGTTTTGATTATATTAAGCGGCTGCGCGGCGGCAGAGAGCAGCGCGGGCATCCTGTACCGCGTGACGGGTGGGAAAAACGAGCTGGCGCTGCTGGGCAGCATCCATATTGGGAGCGAGGCGATGTACCCCGTTGGCAGCCATATCCAGGATGCGCTTGAGGCGTCGGATACGCTGGTATTTGAATGCGATACGCAAAGCGACGCGGCCCAAAAGGCGATGCTTGGCATGATGGCCTATCCTAGCGGCGATTCGCTCAGGGCGCATGTAAGCGATGAATGCTATGAGCTGCTTGAGCAGGCGACTCAAAAGGCGGGCTATTCCATGGCGTATCTCAACGCGCTAAAGCCCTGGGCGGTTATGAGCATGCTTTCCCTGGAGAGCACCTATGCATTGCTGGGCACGCGGGATATCCGTCAGGCAATGGAATTGGGCGTGGAAACCCAGATTGGCCTGATGGCGGGCGGCAAGCCCCAAATTTGGCTTGAGGAAACGCAGCGGCAGTTGGATATGCTGGACGGCTTTAGCGACGGCTTGCAGGAGTATTTGCTCATGGACGCCTGCCGCGCTATTGTAACCCCTGAGGCAGCGGGCGGAATGGATGCGGATATGCGGCTATGGCCCCAATGGTGGCATGATGGGGATGCGGAGGCGTTTGCGGAATCCTACACTGCGGGTATGGCTTCGGAGCAGCGGCAGGACTTGATTGCGGAATACCGGCAATCTCTGGTGACGGAGCGAAACATCGATATGGCGCAGCGCTTGAGCCAGCTATTGGAAGCGGATGAACCGCACAGCTATTTTGCAACCATAGGGCTCCTGCACTTGGTATTGCCTGACGACAGCGTGATCTGCGAGCTTGAAAATATGGGCTATACCGTTACGCGGGTTTGGCCCGATTAAAGGGCGCTAAGGACAATGCAAAGGCCCCGGCTATTGGGCCGGGGCGCGAAACCGTCGAAAAAGCTCGCCTACGGCGATCTTTTCCGACGAGGATTGCGCCGTTCGCCTACTCGCTTCGCTTGCCGGGCGGCGAATGGCGTAAGGAAACCTTGCTACGCAAGGCTTCCGAAACCGGCGTACACGCCGCCGG
>ENA-UOJG01003284-UOJG01003284.1-human-gut-metagenome-genome-assembly--contig:-C47-NODE-3284-length-11719-cov-9.272891_pt1 | contig 11719 bp, 12 predicted proteins | sample MGYA00242340_ERZ723887 | MGnify/ENA metagenome assembly ERZ723887 | reverse complement strand
CCAACGTCAACCGCGTCCTCTACGACATGAGCCCCAAGCCCCCCGCAACCATCGAATGGGAATGATTTCAGAGGCCCGGAAAAGCCTGATTTTACTGGGTTTTTGAAGGGTTAAGGCCATTCGTGGCAACGATTTGGCAACACTTTTTCATTATTCAAAAGTAAAGAGCTGACTGATTCGTTCTATCAGTCAGCTCTTTTTGTTTTCCAGAGTTTTTAGTCTTTCAGTATATCGCCCAGCTCAGGAGAGGTAATGTCCGCCCATTTCAAAGCTGTGTCATGCTTCGGATAGTTTTCTCGCCAAGAGTCATAGTCGTTCTTTGTTATTACGCCTGTCCTGAGCTTGTCGGATTGCTCCGCCCAGGCACAGAGCATCTCGTGAAGCCGGGCGGCATCCTTGCCGGCTCGCGGATTTACACGCATCGTAATGTCTCCAGCATCATTTGTGATGGTGAGGCCGTAGAGGTCCTCAAGCGTAAAAAGAGTGTGCATCAGCCCTAAATATGAGTCTATATCAGGCACACTCAAGGCCAGCGGGGATACCTCAAGCAAATTTGCCAGCGTTGCAGTCAGCTCGGCTTTAGGTGTCCTTGTTCCGGCCTCATACTGCGCAAGGCGAACATCCGCAGACTTCTCCGGAAAGCCTGCAAGTATCCCTAGCTGCTTCTGCGTCATGCCGCGCTTGTTCCTAAAATACCGTATTCGTTCACCAATGGCCATGCTCACAGCCTCCAAATCACTTACTTTAGCTGCTAATATAACATATGTGTTTAATATAGTCAAGAAAATATAAATAAATTTGTTTAATATTTTGAGACTAAACGGCTTGACTTAAACACAAATGCATAGTATACTCTCAGAACAACATAAGCGATTGTGTTTAATGTGCACCTTGAAAACTGAATAAAGCTCTGCCGGATAACAAACTCTCTGTGTATTCGGGATGACCGATGAGCCAAATCGGAGGGCGCGCCGAGACCCCAAAAACGGGTGAGCGAGAAACGCCAGCTCCGAGCAATCAGGGCGGCACCCTGAGGCGGCCAGGACAGCAGAGAGCAGAGACTCCCCACCAGCTACAGTCCGAGCGTGATAACAACCGTCGCAGGCAATAGGGTGAGAGGCTTCGTAAGTCAATCGGAGATTGATTACATGAGCACCGGTCAGCCGCCAGTGGTCCAACAGAGTGGTAAACCTTACGAAGCAGACAGCGGGAAAGCTGTATATGCCATAAGACTGACTATAAACTAAAAGGAGGAGCAAAATTGAGTACAAACAGTTTCATGCGGGCAGATGAGGTGGCAAGGGAGCTTGGGGTCTCAAGGTCTTACGCCTATAAGCTCATTAAGCAGCTGAATGAGGAGCTTCGTAAGAAGGGCTACATCACCGTCGCAGGGCGGGTGAGCAGGCGATACTTTAACGAGAAGCTGTACAACGGTGAGAGGGATGGGCGCTGATGGGAGTATACAAAGAGCAAAACGGAAGCACTTGGCGCGTAATCTACCGCTACACCGACTGGAAAGGCGAGCGTAAGCAGACGCAAAAGCGTGGCTTCAAAACGAAACGCGAGGCAAAGGCCTGGGAGCATGACCAACTGACAAAACAAGGCGCGGATCTGGACATGAAGTTCAAGAGCTTCATCGAGCTTTACACTAATGACTTGAAGATGCGGCTGAAAGAAAACACATGGGCCACCAAAGAGCATATAATCCGCACCAAACTGCTGCCGTACTTTGGCAATCTCAAGCTCAGCAGCATAACTCCACAGCAGATCATATCATGGCAAAATAAACTGCTGAGTTATAGAGATGAAAAGGGAAAACCATATTCGCCTGTATATCTCAAGACCGTGCACAATCAGCTCAGCGCGGTTTTCAACCACGCCGTTAAGTACTATAACCTCAGGGAGAATCCCTGCAAAAAGGCAGGCAGCATGGGCAAAAAGAAAAACCGTGAGATGGAGTTTTGGACTAAGGTCGAGTATCTCAAATTTGCTGAAACATTGAAGGACAAACCACTCTCCTTCTATGCCTTTGAGATGCTCTACTGGTGCGGCATCCGGGAGGGAGAACTGCTGGCCCTGACCCCATCAGACTTTGACTTTTCCAAACGAACCGTTTCTATTACCAAGTCATATCAAAGACTGAAAGGCCGAGACCTGATTACTACTCCGAAAACTGAAAAAAGCAACCGCATCATAACAATGCCGAAATTCCTCGCCGAAGAAATGCAGACCTACCTCAATATGCTCTACGGAATCGGGCCAGATGACCGGGTGTTTGCCGTCACCAAAAGCTATATGTATAGAGAGCTAAAGCACGGGGCCAAGGAAGCGGGGATCAAGTGCATAAGGGTTCACGACCTCCGACACAGTCATGTGTCGCTGCTCATAGATATGGGCTTCTCAGCGACAGCCATAGCAACGAGGGTAGGACACGAGAGCATAGACATCACTTACAACTATGCGCATCTGTTCCCCTCAAAGCAGACAGAGATGGCGGACAAGTTGGACATGGAGAGGGAGGAGTCCGCCAATGCCTGACGCGCAGGAAAAGACCGCCCTGTACACGTCTGTTGGCGCAGATGAAGGGCGGCCTAATCAAAATCAACCTGATACAATTATAAGCGTTAATGCCGCCGAAAGCAACGAAAATCTGCAGGAGCTGTACAAAAAATTACGCCGGATGAACGACCCGGCGTTCCTGCCGACGGTGACGATGGCCGAGCTCTACGACACAGTATACGAGAGCAAGCCTCCGGTCATTGAAGGCCTGCTCCAAAACGGCACATACATATTCGCGGGCGCACCGAAGGTGGGCAAGTCCTTTCTCATGGCACAGCTCGCCTATCACGTCGCCACCGGGCAGAAGCTCTGGGACCTCGAAGTCCACCAGGGCACAGTGCTCTACCTCGCGCTCGAGGACGGCTACGAGAGGCTGCAAAGGCGGATGTACCGGATGTTCGGCGTGGAGGGCGCGGAGAAATTGCACTTCGCCATATGTGCGAAGCAGCTCGGCAACGGCCTCGACGCGCAGCTTGAGAAGTTCGTGCGCGAGCACCCGGACACGCGGCTAGTCATCATCGACACGCTGCAAAAGGTGCGCGAGCTGAGCGGCGAGGCGTACAGCTATCGGGACGACTACCAGATTATCGGCCAGCTCAAGCAGTTTGCGGACAAGTTCGGGCTGTGCATGCTCATCGTCCACCACACGCGCAAGTCTGCGGCGAACGACGAGTTTGACCGCATCTCCGGCACGACCGGCATCTACGGCTGTGCCGACGGCGCGTTCGTGCTGAGCAAGGAGAACCGCACGGACAACGCGGCCACGCTGAGCGTCTCGGGCCGCGACCAGCCCGACCAGCGCATCCACCTTGTGCGCGACGAGGAGCGGCTGCTTTGGTGCTTTGACCACGCGGACAAGGAGCCATACCACGAGCCGCCCGACCCGCTGCTCGAGAAGGTGGCGGCGTTCGTGACGGAGGAGAGCCCGACATGGGAAGGCAGCGCGACAGAGCTTATATCGGCCCTTGCGCTGGATATGCAGCCCAACGCGCTGGCAAAGCGGCTGAACGTGAAAGCTGGCCGGCTGCTGAGTAACTTCAAGGTGAACTATGCAAATGTGCGCACCAAAACCGGTAGCCATATCACACTAACGCTGCAAAGGTGACGATGGTGACGGTGGTGACGATGAAAATAGGGGTGTTAAAACATCGTCACCATCGTCACCCATCGTCACCGAGGGCAGGATGTACCGTTTCGGTACACCCTGCAATGCTCTGTGAAGATGTCGCGAAGCGCGACACCATTGCGGCGGAGGATACGCCGCAATGGCGTACCCTTTGTGAAGAAGCTTTGTCCAAGGGCGCACTTCTATACATGGCCATGTATGTGCGTCAAATCTGCGTCGCTGCGCTCCGGTCAAGGGCGTGGCCCTTGCGCCGCGGTGCGGCTAACCCAATTTCAAGGAGGTATGGTTATAGCTAAAACCAAGGAACAACTTCAAAAGGAGTGCGCAGAGCTCGAGCAGCGCATCAGGCAGCACAAGAACCGGCTCCAACGCATCGAGCAGCGTACAAAGCACATCGCCAAAGGCGAGCGCCAGAAACGCGCGCACCGGCTCATCACCCGCGGCGCGGCGGTGGAGAGCGTCGCGCCAACTGTGCGCATAATAAGCGAACGCGAGTTCTACGAGCTTGTCGAGCGCATCTTTGCCCTACCTGAGGTGCAGGCGCTCTTGCCGAAAGGCGGTGAGTGATTGGTGCTCTACCACTTTCACGTCGGTCAGGTGAAGCGCAGCGCGGGCCAGTCGGTCATCGAATCGGCAGCCTATCGCGCTGGAGAGCAACTATACAGCGAGCGCTACGGCGAGTACAGCGACTACATCCGCAAGGGCGGCGTGGTATACACTGAGATCCTGCTGCCGCCGCACGCTCCACGCGTGTACGCTGACCGGCAGACACTTTGGAACGCGGTCGAGGCCGCCGAACGCGGCAAAAACGCGCAGCTCGCATACAGCTTCGACATCGCGCTGCAAAACGAGTTCACACTAGAAGAAAACATCGCCCTTGCACGGCGATTCCTGCTGGACAACTTCGTCTCACGCGGCATGATAGCGGACTTTGCCGTCCACCAGCCGGACAAAGCAGGCGGCATCGAAAACCCGCACTTCCACGTCCTCTGCCCAATACGTCCACTTAACCCGGATGGCTCGTGGGGCGCGAAACAGCGGCGAGTGTACCGCGAAAACGGCAAATTTGACGCCGTGCCGACCACCGACTGGGGCAAGCCTGAAACATTAGAAGAATGGCGCAAGGCATGGGCAGAGTTGTGCAATACGAAATTCAAAGATAAAGGGCTTGATTGCCGCATTGACCATCGCTCATATGAAAGGCAGGGCGTTGACCAAGCCCCGACCGTCCACGAAGGTGTCGCCGTGCGGCAGATGGAGGCCAAATGCATCGCCACGGACAAGGGCGAGCGCAACCGCTGGATAAGGTCTGCCAACGCGCTGTTGCGGACGCTGCGGGAAAAGATAAAAGCCCTGACGGAATGGCTCGAAGAGCTCCGTGCCGAACTGGACAAGCCTCAGTTGCCAACGCTCGACGCGCTGCTGGCAGACTACTGCGACGCGCGCAACGCCGGTGCATGGAGCCAAAAGGCCAAAGTGAGCAATCTAAAGCGCTTCGCAGCAGCTGCGGCGTATCTGCAAGAGAGCGGCTTGCACACATTGGACGACCTTCAAAACCACCTTGATCTGCTGCGCAAACGTCTGCACGGTGTAAAATCCAACCTCGACGCCAAGCACAGCCGCATGAAAGAGCTGCGCGAGCTGGTGAGATACGCTGAGCAGTACGAGCGCACCAAGCCCATCTACGACCAACTGGGCGCTCTCAAGTGGAAATCCAAGCGCGAGCAGTTCAAGGCTGAGCACGAAAGCGAGCTCCGCCAGTTCTACCTGGCCCGCCGCAAGCTGCCAGACGGCATCCACACCGCCGAGTGGCAGCGTGAACTTGACGCCCTGAAGCAAGAATGCGAGGCCGAATATGCGACGTACAAACCCTTGCGAGACGAAATGAAAACGCTGCTGGACGTGAAGTGTTGCGTTGACCGGGCGCTCAGCGGAGAGAAAGACGAAGGTCGCGAACCGCGACTTTTTACAGAAAAGACGGTGGAACTAGCCTAAAAGCCAAATGCTAATATTGCTTTTATTCGCGATATAGAATACAATGCATACATACTATGGAGGTGTTCATATGGGATTGATGTCGGCCAAGGCTGCCGGTGAGAAATGGGGAATATCGCAAAGGCGCGTTGCGGTGCTTTGCGCCGAGGACAGGATACCCGGCGCTTTGCTGATAGGACATTCGTGGGTCATCCCGGATGACGCCGAGAAGCCGGAGGATGCGCGGAGCACCCGCCGGGAAAATGACGACGAGACAAGGGTGAGGCCATTTCTCAAGTGGGCAGGGGGCAAGGGCCAGCTACTCGGGGAAATAGCGAAATATTATCCCTTCAACAGCGGCGAAATAACGAAATACGCCGAGCCGTTCGTCGGCGGAGGGGCTGTGCTTTTTGATATACTGAGCCGGTATAAGCTCGAGGCTGTGTATATAAGCGATGTAAACGCAGAGCTGATAAACGCATACACGGCGATCCGCGATTGTCCGAAACAGCTGGTAGGCTTGCTGACGGATATGCAGCGCGAGTACATCCCCATGGACGCCGACGCCCGGAGGGAGTATTATACGTCGGCGAGGTCAAGGTTTAATAACCTCAAAGCCGGCACTTATGAGAGCGGTAATCCTGAGTTGGCGGCGCTTATGATCTTCCTGAACCGGACCTGCTTCAACGGCCTGTACCGCGTCAACAAGAAGGGCTGGTTCAACGTCCCGATTGGCTCGTATAAGAACCCGCAGATATGCGATGAGGCGAATCTGAGGGCGGTCTCTGAAAAGCTGCAGGGCGTGAAAATAGTCTGCGGGGACTACAGAAAGTCCGCAGACTTCATCGACGAGCGTACATTCGCCTACTTTGACCCGCCATACCGCCCGCTCACGGAGACCTCAAACTTCACGGCCTACACCGAGACCGAGTTCAACGACAAGGAGCAGATTGAGCTCGCAAGGTTTGTGGACGAGATGAGCAAAAAGGGCGCCAAAGTGGTGGTCAGTAATTCAGATCCGAAGAACGCAAATGCAGATGATGACTTCTTCGATGAGATTTACTCAACCCATAAGATTTGCCGCGTAGGAGCCTCGCGAATGATCAATTCCAACAGCTCAGCGCGAGGAAAGATAAGCGAGCTACTGATTTCCAATTTCTAAAAAGATAAAAGCATGGGTGATGATAAATGAGACGCAACTTCAACGAGTGGCTTTCCGGGTTCCGTGACAGCATTGCAGACTACGGATATTATATTGATTTCGATAAGGTTTATCGCAATGTTGAGAGCATAAGAATTGAGCTTAATATACTTAACTCTCTAATAGGCGCAGAAGACATTGAGCCAAAGTTTGAGGCTCTCATTCAGCGCTACCCTGAGGTGCTCAAGTGCATACCGATTCTTCTGGCAGTGCGCGCAAACGAAATATATTGTCAGGACGAAAACGGCGGTGTGCTTTACAGATTCGATTTGGGAAACTGTCAGCCCGACAGCCGCGATTATTTTGAAAAATGCGCATATTTTATGCGAAAAACAGGGCTGTTTGAGCTAATGTCAAAACATTTAGTCAATAATCTCGTTGACTATGTAACAGGTGTAGAAACCGGCCTTGACTCCAACGGGCGCAAGAATCGCGGGGGTCACCTTATGGAAGACTTGGTAGAGCGGTTTATTGAAAAGGCTGGTTTTGTTAAAAACAGGTCGTATTTCAAGGAAATGTACATACACCAGATTTCTCAAAAGTGGGGAATTGACCTGTCTGCAATATCAAATCAGGGGAAAATGGAGAAGCGCTTTGACTTTGTTGTCAGGACGGACAGTATGGTTTACGGCATAGAAACGAACTTCTATGGAAGCGGCGGAAGCAAGCTCAATGAGACTGCAAGGAGCTATAAAACCTTGGCCATGGAGACGGATACCATTGACGGCTTTACATTCGTATGGTTCACCGACGGCAGAGGTTGGACAAGTGCACGCCACAACCTTGAGGAGACGTTTGATGTCATGGAGCACATATACAACATCCGAGACCTTGAAAATGGCATTATGAGTGAGGTCTTCAAATAATGGCTAATAAAACGATAAAGTGGGAGCCCGAGGACTTTGAGCTTGAAATGACCACGCATTGGTCTTTTCCCAAGCGCGGAGATTGGGCAACGCATGATGCCAAATGGCGTGGCAACTGGTCTCCGTACATACCCAGGAACATTCTGCTCCGCTACTCAAAAGAGGGAGATCTTGTACTTGACCAGTTTGCTGGTGGCGGTACAACGCTTGTCGAGGCGAAGCTGCTAAACAGAGATATTATAGGCGTTGACGTCAATGATACCGCCCTTGAGCGGTGCAGGGAGAAGACCTGCTTTGAGCATGAAGGCGCAAACGGCAAGGTGTATATTAAAAAAGGCGACGCCCGGCACCTAGATTTCGTGCCGGACGCAAGTATAGACCTTATTTGCGCACATCCGCCGTATGCCGACATAATCCAATACAGTGAGGACATAGAAGCAGACTTGTCGCGCTTGAAGGTCAAGGACTTCCTGGAGGGCATGAAGCCGGTCGCGGCAGAGTGTTACCGCGTTCTCAAGAAGGACAAGTTCTGCGCCGTTCTTATGGGCGACACACGGCAGAAGGGCTGCATGGTGCCGATGTCGTTTGAGGTAATGCGCATTTTTCAGGACGCCGGATTTAAGCTCAAGGAGCTGATCATAAAGGAGCAGCACAACTGCAAGGCGACGGGGTATTGGAAGACGAACAGCGTGAAGTATAATTTCTTGCTGATAGCGCACGAGTATCTGTTCGTGTTCAGAAAGTGAATTTTACACCAGACCGTTATTAGCCAGCGCGTCCATCAGCATTTTTCTTCCGGAGTAATTCCAGTAAGCGCAGTCCTGCTCCATAAACAGCCATTTGACAGCCAGAAGGATGATCTGGATAGGGTGCTCAGTTCCCTCATAATCTCTAAAGCTTGCACTTACATTATCAAGGCACACGTCTTCACAATTGTAAATTCCAATAATAGCTTCTTTTACTCTCCCGTATTCCTCCGGGTGTTCGTCACGGCAGCTGGCTAATGTGTCTATGATGTCGCTGTGACTTGGATTGGAGTATCTGCGGTTTTTCTTAAAATACATACCGCTGATATTCACGGTGAAGTCAAAACCTTTGTTTAGGCGTGTCGGGCGCTTCAGGTAGATGCCGTAATCTCCATAGGTTTCGACTGTGTACTCATAACGTGAGGCACAATTACCGTTGCCGGTACCGGCGAGCTCGTCCAGAAAGTAAGAAATTAGCGCCTTGCGCTTCAGCGCTCTGTCGCCAGAGGGCAGCTGAAATGTACAGCAGTATGTAGGCATTTTAGTCCTCCTCTAAAAACAACTTGTATGTTTCCACGCCAAGAGCATCTGCAATACGCTGGATGTTCTCAAGCGATATGCTTCGCCGGTAGCATTCGATGGCACTGATGTAAGTCCGATGCATACCGCATTTCTCCGCAAACGCCTCCTGAGACAAACCAGCGGCGGTACGGTACTTCCTAAGGTTGTTTCCAAAGACTTTGATGATGTCCATATTGTAATCCTCCATAATATGGAGTATAATTGATGTGAATACAATAAGTCTACATACAATGAGTAGACAAACGATATGGGGGGGTAAATCTAGATGCCATCCAATTTAAAGCTGATTAGAATACAGACAAAGCTTGATGAACTATTTGACAGCAAGATTGACTTATCTGATATAACGAATACTGACGAAAGAATTAATGCGTTTTACTCGCGCTCAATGGCAGCCTTAGCTATCGTGATGAGTTGCGGTATAGATTATGATTTGGCGGCCCAAAGCATAACGGATGGATATCACGATATGGGAATAGACGCGGTATACAATGATACTTCACAAAAGAAATTATTTCTCGTTCAAAGTAAGTGGCGTAAAGATGGCATAGGAGGCATAACTCAAGAAGAGGGAAACGTATTTGCTGAGGGTGTTAGACGAATACTAAATTATGATCTCAGTGGTTGCAATGCCAAATTAGTAGCGAAGAAACAGAGTATCGACGCAGCAATTCGAGATATGGATTATCAAATAGAAATTGTATATTGCCACACGGGAAATCAAAGCATCAGTAATTATGCGTCTCGCCCAATAAATGAATTACTCAAGCAAGTTAATGAAGATGATTCAACGGAGCTTCTTATTTTCAGCGAAAAAAAGCTTCAGGATATATATGACTACTTGGCAAATGGGCAAAGCAGTGACAACATTGTGTTAGATGATGTTTTGCTAAGCAATTGGGGTACGGCGGAAGCCCCATTCAGGGCTTATTATGGGACACTACCTGCATCAGCGGTAGGTGAATGGTATTATCAATATGGCAACAGACTTTTTGCAAAAAATATTAGATATTATAAGGGTAGTACTGAAGTTAATCAGGGAATGAAGGAAGTTTTAAAGAGTGCCCCTGATAAGTTTTTCTATTACAATAATGGTATTAAACTATTGTGCAAAAGGATTACAAAAAAAGCTGCCTATAGTACAAGTCGGGATATAGGATTATTTGTGCTTGAGGGAGTATCGCTTGTAAATGGGGCACAAACAACAGGAGCAATTGGAACGGTATTTACGGAAACACCTGAAGCACTTGACTCTGCTAGAGTGTTTGTGCAAATGATTGAATTAGGAGATGCGAGCGAGGAGCAAGCAATACAAATTACCAAGCTGTCAAACACTCAGAATAGAATTGACAGTAAAGATTTTGCCTCACTAGATCCAAACCAAGAAAGGCTTCGAATGGAATTGAGTTTGGGGGGCATTCAGTATTTGTACAAATCTGGAGCAAAGATTGAAGAGCCAGACAAACAGATATCATTAGACGAGGCAATTATATCACAGGCATGTATGTTGTCAGATTTGTCAATGGTGGCACTCACAAAAAGAAATGTTGGTGCTCTGACTGAAAATATTGAAAAGGCACCATATAAGCTTTTATTCAATAATGCAACAAACAGCTTTTCACTATATAATGGCGTACAAGTATTAAGAGCTTTAGACAGTTGTATAGGGCAGAATGAGTCAGGTACAACAGGAAGAAAAAGATTAGTTTTAATACACGGAAACAGATTCTTATTGTACTTAATACTCAAACGAGTAAAAGAAACTGAAGGATTTGAAACAAAGTATATGACATATGAAAGTATAAAGAATGAAGTAACACCAATATTTGTTGAACTGTGGGAAAGTGTCTTTGCTTCAATGGAAGCAAATTTTCCGGATGCTTATCCTGCGCATATATTTAAAAATGTTGGTCGTTTAAAGGAGCTTATTTAGTTATCAATACTGGCAACAACTCGGCAACAGACAATCAGGAAGCTTACACAATCTGAATAATGAGAAGAATACGGATACACAGCGCCAAATCACACAAGCAAAATCGTTTAGCAAATTCCCGCTGGGAGCGAGTGGGAATAATAATATAACTTCTTTCAAGTCCCCGAAATGCCTGGAAACACTGGCATTTCGGGGATTTTGTCGTTTTCAACGGCTACGAATTGGCTACATCCACTAGTTGGAGTAGCCTGTACGGGGCAGACTGTAAAAATTGTGGAAATAGCCCAATACGACATATATAGAACCGAACCACCTGCTTGAGATAGACCACATAATACCGGTATCAAAGGGAGGTCGGACCGCAGAAGAGAATTTACAGACATTGTGCTAGAAATGCAACAGGGCGAAGAGCGATAAAATAATGGTTTAATAGCCAATGTCACCTTTCTAAACTACCTCTAAGTGCGTCCTTGACGTAACCGTTGAACTGCCCTGAAAGAGATCTCCCGGCCACAAATCCGGGAGATCTTTCGCATCAAGGGGCTTGGGGCGTTGACCCGACAAGGCAAAACAGAAAAGTGGGGACCTATTCGCCCAGCTTGCCATGTCCAAATCGAAGTTAAATACGTGATCGTGCAAGCAACGTTCGTGTCCGTATACTTCCGCAAAACGCTTGCCGGCAGCGTTCAATTTTTTGTCTATGACGTGCTCAAGATAACTGTTTTGCTGTGC
>ENA-UOJG01003280-UOJG01003280.1-human-gut-metagenome-genome-assembly--contig:-C47-NODE-3280-length-11726-cov-6.087482_pt1 | contig 11726 bp, 10 predicted proteins | sample MGYA00242340_ERZ723887 | MGnify/ENA metagenome assembly ERZ723887 | reverse complement strand
ATATAGCAACTTTTTACTTTTATTTTATTCTATATATGCCTTATATTGCCGAATTTATGATATATATTCTTTCTTATTGTAATGTAATAATAAGTAAAACAGTAATTGAAAATATTAAAAAGAAAATACAAAAACAAGGAGAAACAGAAGAATTACTTGAAAAATTAAAAAAAGCAGAGGAAAAGTATAAAAGATTAAAATCAAAAGAAGATGAAAGAATACAAAAAAATTATAAAATCAGAATATGTTATAATAACAACATAAAAATATTAATTATTATATTTGTAATTTGCCTATTCACGGGATTTTTAACACCTCTTGGAAAAACACCATATACGTATTTAATAAAAACAATGCAGGGTATCAGTACTAAAAATATTAGTGAACATCTACCAATTGTATTAGCAGATAATGCTAAAATGTTGATAACGTTTGCAATATATATTGGTGTACTTATGTTCACACGTGTAAAAGTAAGACTTTCAGACTTATTTATGCTAGCTGGTTTAGCATTATTAACAATAATGTCAAGAAGACAAGCATCAATGTTTTGTTTAATTGGTGTAATAATACTAAATAGGTTAATTATGGAAATTTTCACAGTGTATAATAAAAAAGACGTATTGAAAAAACTAGAGGATTTTTCAGCTAAAATTTGGGTAATAGCAATAATATCAGCTATTGTTATTGGAATATCAATACACCAATATTCAAAACAGGCAAAAGACCAATATATAAATGAAAATGATTATCCAGTACAAGCTGCAAATTGGATAAAAGAAAATTTGGATTTATCTAGTCTAAAATTATATAATGAATATAACTATGGAAGCTACTTAATTTATCAAGGAATACCAGTATTTGTAGACTCAAGATGTGATTTGTACTTGCCAGAATTTAATGAAAATGTATATGTTTTTAGAGATTTTTTAAATATAAACAATATGAACTTAAAAAATGTCGAATCAAAAATTGATGAATATGGATTTACACATTTTATTGTATTAAGTGATACTAGATTTAAAATATACCTAGATGATCATCCAGAAGAATACAGGGTAATATATCCAACAGAAGATATACAGGATAATAACTTTACCATTTATGAAAGGATAAATAATAAATGAAAAGAAATATGTATTTAATTATACTACTAATAGCGGTAGATCAAATAATAAAAATACTAATATGCAATACAATAGCAGTATCTAATGAAACTATAATATTATTACCACACATAGCATTAAACTATGTCGAAAATACTGGAGCTGCGTGGGGAATGTTTAGTGAGAGAATACTCCTAATATTCATAGATATAATAGTAATATTTGTAATATTAAAAGCATTGTTAAACAAAAAATACGAGTTTAATAATAATGCAAAGCTAGGTATGTCTCTAATACTAGCAGGGGGGTTTGGAAATTTAATAGATAGAATATTTAGAGGATATGTAGTAGACTATATAGACATAACGAGATTATTTGACTACCCTATATTTAACTTTGCAGATATTTGCATAGTAGTAGGAGTTATATTAGTAATTACAGTAATTATAGTAAATACGGTAAAAGACCAGGAGAATATAGATGAAAAAGTATAATATAGAGGAAATTGGTAGATTAGATAAAATTGTAAGTAATTTAGAGACGAACTTATCAAGAGAAGCTGTACAAAGAATGATTAAAAACGGAAAAATTTTAGTTAATGGAAAACAAGAAAAACCATCATATAAAACAAGTATAGGAGAAACCCTTACAATAGAAGAGGAGAAAGCTGAAGAAATAGATTTAAAGCCTCAAGAAATGCCATTAGATGTTATATATGAGGATGACGATATGCTTGTAATAAACAAAGAGAAGGGAATAGTAGTTCATCCAGGAAATGGAAATCCAGATGGTACACTTGCAAATGCAGTAATGGCTAGATGCAAGGGTGGTTTATCAGGGATAGGTGGAAAGATAAGACCAGGAATTGTACATAGAATAGATAAAGACACATCAGGACTTGTAATAATAGCGAAAAACGACAAGGCACATATAAACTTAAGTAATCAGATACAGAAAAGAAAAGTAAAGAAAACATATATAGCATTAGTAAGAGGCGTTATTAAAGAAAATGAAGCAACAATAAATATGCCAATAGGAAGAAGCACCAAGGACAGAAAAAAGATGGCAGTAAGCAAAAATGGAAAGGAAGCAATAACAAATTTTAAAGTGCTAAAAAGATTTACAGGATATACTTTATTAGAGGTAAACATTGAAACAGGAAGAACGCACCAAATAAGAGTACATTTAGCAGAAATAGGTTTTCCAATAGTTGGAGATATAGTTTATTCTAACGGAAAAAATCCTTTTAATGTAGAAGGACAAATGCTACATGCAGCAAAGTTGGAACTAAAACATCCAACAACCCAGAAAGATGTAACTTTTGAAGCCACACTACCAGAATATTTTAAAAAAATTGTGAAAGAATTAGAAAAACAAATGTAGGGGAGGTGGATTTCTACATTTACCCTAATTAGGATACATCAATTATATCCAACATGGAAAGGAATAAATATGGAACTAAGATTACAAAAATACTTAGCTGAAGCAGGAATTGCTTCAAGAAGAAAGTGTGAAGAGTACATATTACAAGGCAGAGTAAAAGTGAATGGAAAAATAAGTACTCAGCTTGGAACCAAGGTCATACCAGAAAATGATAATATTGAATTTGATAATAAGCCAGTACCAAAGCCAAAAGAAGAACACACATATATATTATTAAACAAGCCAATAGATTATGTAACAACAGCAAAGGATCAATTTGGAAGACAAACTGTATTAGATTTAGTAAAGACAAAAAAAAGACTAGTTCCAGTAGGAAGGCTAGATATGTATACATCAGGGGCATTAATATTAACAGATGATGGCGACTTTGTATACAAAATAACACATCCAAAATATGAAATAACAAAAACCTATACAGTAACCTTAAAGGGAAAGGCAACTATAGAGGACGTTAAGAAACTAGAAAATGGAGTAGACATAGGTGATTTTGTAACAAGTAAAGCAAAAGTAAAAATTTTAAAAATAGATGAAGAACAAAACAAATCTAGACTAGAAATAACAATTAATGAAGGAAAAAACAGACAAATAAGGAGAATGTGCGAAGCTATACGGCAAGAAAGTATTAGCACTTCACAGAAGTAAAATAGGAAATATTGGAGTAAAAGACTTAAAAATAGGGACATGGCGCTATTTAAAACAAAAAGAAGTTGACGAATTGCTAAAAAATTGATATACTAATTAGAGAATAAAAAGGAGGAACTTTTTATGGTAGAAGATGAAGAAATAAAAACAAGCATATCACCATTTGCAATGAGAGAAGGAGAAATAAAGACCTTTGATGGTAAAGATGGATATATCTCAATTAATCAAATAATCAATAAAATAAATATAGGACATATAACAGATATACATTTCAAAATTCTAGAGTTGGTCAATGAATTTGAATTTATAACCTCAAGACAAATATATCAAATACTTGAAGCAAGAGGAGAGAATTTAAAGTCCCAAGATAAACTAAATAATAAGCTAGACCAATTAATAAAAATGAAAATTTTAACAAGATATTATTTTACAGCAGAAGAAGGAAAAGGAATATATAGAATTTATTGCTTAGAAAAAATGGGAAAATATCTATTAAATTCAAGAGGAATAGAATGCAAATGGCAACCAACAGATAACACAAAACCAGTAGGTATGATAAAGAAAAGATTAGCAGGAAATCAAGTAATAATATCATACTTAAGAAAAGTAAAAGCCTTTGATAGTTACAAAGTAAAACCAGTATTTACAGCCAAACAAACAGGAAAAAACTTTAAATTGCATGCAGGAATAAAACTAAGCAAAGCAGGAAAATCAGCAGACTTAGTATTTGAAGCAGTAAGAAGGGAAGAAAACTGGGAAAAGAAATTAATCGACAGAATGAATTTATTAAAAGACTTCTATGAGAACTTTGTACAATTTGATTCTGGATATGAAATAAAACCACAACTAGTTTTATTATGTGAAGATGACAAACACACAATAGAAACGTTCAAAGTTATAGTATCAAATAATCTAGAAATATCAAACATGAAAATCTGCTTTACAACAGATTTAAAACAAAATAGTACAAGTTTAGTAAATTCATTAACAGAGTTTGTATTAGATGAAACAACAGAAAAATACAAAATACAAGAATTGAATTTGAAGATATTAGAGTAGATTTAAGAGAACATAAAAAATCAACCTTCTGATAAAAATATTACAAAACTGACGAAAGGATTGACTTTTTATTAGGGCAATGATATAATAATGATTACATTGAGGTATATGCTCTGCAAACCTTAATGAAAATTCAGAAAGGATGGCTACATAAAAATGAGCGTAACCGTGTTAAAAGATTCAGAGGGATTTGATGTTGGAGAGTATGACGCTGAAAATGGAACAATTGAATCTTTAAATGGCACATTGTACGTTGACTGTGATGGGTTTGCCACAGACTCTAATGGCAACAACGTTGGACGCATTTATAATGGGAGACTTGAAGGCTAGGCTATTATAAATGTGGTAAGTAGCTAAGAGCGATGAAATCTTAGAATAGAGATTTCATAAAGAAGTCCAGAGAAAAATCTCTGGACTTCTTATTAATTATGAATTTTTCTTTCCGTTTAAGTTAAAGCTAATTGCATCTTCATTATTAAATAAGTAACTTGAATCAGTTGTGTCAGTTTGAACTGGATCAATTTCCATATCCTCTTCATCAAAGTCTACAAGCTCTGGGTTAAATTTTTGTTTCTTAGATTTTTTGTTTTCTTCGTGTAATATTCCACTATTAAATTTATCAAAATTGTAATCTTTAACTTTATGAGGCTCTTTATATTTTGCTTCTAGAAAATCTACAGTACCATAGCTTACTACATTTTTACCCTTTTTATCCTTGGTCTTATAAATACAAGTTTTGAATTTTAAACCTTGTATTTTAGCAACTCTCATAGTATTTTTCCATTCCCAATTTATACCATTAATTTTGCTTGAATCATAATCGTTACTAAGAGACCACTCACGTCTTTCTCCAAATTCTTTTTCCCACCAAGCATATTCTTCAGGAGTACAGTTACCAAAAGTTATTTTAGTTGGGCAGTTTGATAAAAGATTTTGCATAAATGGACTATGTACTCCACCTAGGTTATTCAAACTTTGAGCTGATAAAATTGTACCAACTTTAAATTTTCTATATAATGTAAACATATCAGAGAAGAAAGGACTTGCATATTTGTCGAATTCGTCTACATATAAGAAATATGGTATTCTTGTTTTATCAGTACCTGGACGACCTTCAACTGCACACATAAATAATGTTAGGAAGAAACGTCCAAAACCTTGATGAGCAGTACCACCAATATCAGCTGGTCTAGTACATATTAAAATAATTTCTCCGTTTTTTAACACATCATTAAAGTTTAGATTATTACGTCTTTTACAAATTATATCTCTTACAGAAGCTGCTCTTAATAACTCTTCAAGCTGAGCTGTAGCAAAATGTACATATCTTTGCATATCACTACGACCTTTTGACTCTTTATAAAAATGTTGTTCAAAATAAGCAATTTGGAATTGGTATTTTTCAACTAAATCTGGCTCAGTTTTCAAGTCTTCGCATAATTCTTCAACTAAATCAAAATTCGTCAAACAATGTAGTAAGTCTTCTAAAGTAGGCAAGTCTCCATTATGACGTCTTGGGTACATTTCACCTAAGAACACACATATATTTTGTATAGCTTGATAAGCTAAATCCTTCATATAAGCAAGCTCAGCTGTTGCACTTGCAGCATTATATAAACCTTCTAATGTTAAGGCAATCATTAAACCTGCAAGAGATGGTGAAGGCAAAGTGAATGGATTTAAACCTGGAGAATTAGCATCAAATGGATCTATAATATGTGTTGGTATTCCAAAGTTTTTAGCAACATCAGCTATTTTATAAGTTTGCTCATGATCTGGTGTAAGTGAAGCCAAACCTAAATTTTTATAAACAATAGTACCATCAGGCATTGTTCCATACACCAATTTTTTTATATGTTCTTTATAAGCATTTTCCTTACCTTGTGCGGGTGAAATCATATCCAATCTAAAGTTAGCATTTAAGTAATCTTTACCATAAGGACAGTCTAATACAGCAAGTCCATTCTTTAAAGCACTATATCCCATTTCTTTAGAAGTTTCACGTAAGAAATATTTTTTTTCTAAATCTCTTGCCATCATAGGTTCCATAATTAAAGCAGATTTTCCTGTACCAGAAGGACCTATAATTAAAGTGGTTTCAAATCTTCTTTTTTCTAATAATTTTACTGGTTTACCAGTTGACCTATCTGTACATAGAGTTACTTCAAAACTATAAGGTCCAGTACCTTCTGGAGAGTTTGTAATATCTATTCCTCCATAATCAAGGATAGAGTCTTGGAAGTTGTTAGGAAAAATTGGGTCATTAATTATTTTATATAACCAGAAAAATAATTTATAAAATGTCATTAATAATATATAAATTGGAGTTAGTGAAAGTGCTCTTTTTGTAGCTCTAGCAAATGTTGATAAAAATGTATTTGCATTAGGCACAGACATTACACCAATCCAAGCTAATCTATTAAGCCATTGAATAGCCATTGAAATTCCTATAATATAGAAGGCAACCCAAAAAGCATAAAAGAATGAAAGCTTTACTTTGTCTGATTTAGCAAATTTTGATGGAATTGAAAATGCATATGCAAAAATTGGACAAGCTAAAGCAAATGTATATTTAATCGGTCCCCAATAATTTACTGACATTCCAGTAGAACATAAGAAAATTAATTCAACAATTCTATCTATTAAAATATAAGCAGTTAACAACGTTAATATATATGTAAAGAATGTATTTCTATCTGTTTTTAAGAGTTTTAAAAATTTATCAAATAACTTCACCGTTAATTCCTCCAATAACATATTTATACATATATATTATCCTATAAAAGTCGAAAAAAAACAAGTCTTTTTAGTAATTTTATCATAAAATTTACCATAAACTTGTATTAACAACACGGAAATGGAGGCAAATGATTGAAAAAAAATAAACAGAGCTTTATGCAAGGTGTAATGATATTAATGTTATCACAAATTATCATAAAACTTGCAGGACTTGTATATAAAATATATCTTACAAATAAACAGGGCTTTGGAGATACAGGTAATGCTATATTTTCTGCGGGCTTCCAAGTTTATACTTTATTTTTAGCAATATCTTCTATTGGTGTGCCAAATGCAATATCACAAATGATATCAGCAAAGGTAGCATTAGGAGACAATAAGGGAGCATATAGAATATTTAAAGTTGCAATTTCTATATTTGGTGGCATAGGATTTATAGGTACAACAGTTTTATTTTTGAATGCAAATAAAATTGCTAATAATTATTTAGGAATACCTGAGGCAGAAATGACAATAATGGCTCTAGCACCATCTATATTTATTGTTGCAGTTTCATCAGTGCTTCGAGGATATTTCAATGGAAGAGAAAAAATAAGGATAACAGCAAATTCACAATCTTTAGAGCAGATATTAAAAACAATACTAACAATAATAATGGTAGAGATTTTGTCTACTTTATCAAAGAAAAATACTGCTACAATAGTTGCAGGAGCGGCAATTGCAGCAACTATTTCAACTTTTTTCAGCTTTGCTTATTTGTATATTTTATATTTTAAGAATAAGCAAGAAGTATGGAAGGACGTTATAACTTCAACATTAAAGGAAAGAGAATGCATAAGTAGGATAATAAAAAATATATTATATATATCATTTCCAATAACTATAACTTCACTACTTGCTACAGCAAACAAAACAATTGATACATTTACAATTGTAAATATAATTGGTAAATATATGGATAGAGAAAATGCCAAATTCCAATATGGGATTTTAAGTGGGAAAGTTGAAGGTTTAGTTGTCTTACCATATTCTTTTAATATAGCATTTGCAATAACACTAGTTCCAACAATTTCAGCAGCTCAAGCTAGAGGAGAAATAACTCAGGCAATTAAAAGAATAAAATTTTCAATATTAGCAACAATATTAATAAGTCTGCCATGTACAGCAATTTTATTCATTTTTGCAGAGCCAATATTAAAACTACTTTTTCCAAACGCATATTTAGGAAAAACAATGCTTAAGTTGAGCTCGCTGAGTATAATCTTCGTAGCAATTACACAAACTATAGGAGGAGTACTACAAGGGCTAAAAAGAGTAAAGGAACCAGCAATTGCTATTGGTATAGGCGCAATTGTTAAACTAACTTTAAATGTTGTATTATTACAAATTAAAGACTTAAATATTAATGGTGCAATAATATCAACAATAATTAGTCACATAATAACATTTATAATAAGTTTTTATTATCTAAAAAAATATGTACCTATCAACTTTAATATAATAAAATTTGTATTAATACCAATTGTGACAACAACTATTATGGTATTAATTTCATTAACTACATATAGTAATTTGCAAATATGTATATCACAAAACTTAAATTTAATCTTTTCATTAATAATAGGAGGAATATCATATATAATAGCAATAGTTTTTCTAAGAATACTATCAAAAGAGGAAATTTGTATGTTGCCATATGGAAATAAAATTTACAAAACAAGAAACCGAAAGATACTGTAAAATAGCCTGTTACAGGAAACAAGTATCTTAAAAAGATTGAAAAATAAAGAAAAATAAAAAAACATAATAAAAAAAAAGAAGGATTTTAGCTAAATATGGCGAATTATCTAAATAGTAGGTACACATCTACACTAAATCAAACTTTTATAGGAGGTAGTTTTAAATGAACAAAGCTGAATTAATCGCAGCAATAGCTGCAAAAACAGGAGATACTAAAAAGGGAGCAGAAGCATCTGTAAATGCATTTGTTGATGTAATAACAGAAGCACTAATTGAAGGAGATAAAGTTCAATTAGTTGGATTTGGTTCTTTCGAAGTAAGAAAAAGAGCAGCTAGAAAAGGTAGAAATCCACAAACTAAGGAAGAAATCAGAATACCTGCATCAAAAGCTCCAGTATTTAAAGCTGGTAAAGCATTAAAAGATTTAGTAAACAAGAAATAAGGTTTATATAAATTAAAAATAAAGGCGACCGGTTAGGTCGCTTTTTCAGCAATTATTCAAGGAGCAAAGAATATGGAAAACTTTATTACAACAAAAAATATCATTATATATTTAATAAGTATAAATATAATAGCACTATTTGCAATGTATATAGATAAACGTAAAGCGAAAGCCAATAAAAGAAGAATATCAGAAAAAACTTTGTTTATATTAGTTTTTCTAGGCGGAGGAATAGGAGGAATAGCTGGAATGTACCTATTTAGACACAAAACAAAAAAAGCAAGATTTGTAATAGGCTTTCCTGCCATCCTAATATTTGAAATTTTACTAGTAATAGCAATAGCTTTAAGCAAATAGTAGCAAACAAATATACCGTACACATAAAAAAGAAAAATAACAAAAAATAAAAAAACATCAAGACAAAAAAACATAAAAAGACAAAAGATGACAAAAATAAAACCCAATAAAATGAGTTATTCACAGAGTTATCCACAGTATCCACAGACAAAAAATAAAAAGTAACATATGGTAACATAAAATAAAAAAAATAAAAAACTATTGCCAATATAAAAAAAATAGTATAAAATATTGGTACTTATATTAATAAAATAATGGTAAATAACAAGGAATTTGCCTTGCAAATTTTAAGAAAGGGATGTTGTTATGAAAGAAAAATCAATGGACAAAATAGTAAATTTATGCAAAAACAGAGGATTTATATATCCGGGTTCAGAAATTTATGGAGGACTTGCAAACTCTTGGGATTATGGACCAATAGGTGCAGAATTAAAAAAGAACATAAAAGATTTTTGGTGGAGGAAATTTATTAGAGAGTCTAAATATAATGTTGGAATAGATGCCTCAATAATAATGAATCCAGAGGTATGGGTAACAACAGGTCATGTAGGAGGATTTAGTGACCCACTTATAGATTGTAAGGCTTGTAAAACTAGACATAGAGCAGATAAATTAATAGAGGAATGGGGCTTTAAGAAAGGCAAAGACATTTCAGGACTTGATGGATGGAGTAATGATGAATTAGTTTCATATATCAAAGAAAACCATATACCATGCCCAAATTGTGGAAAAGAAGATTTTACAGAAATACGTAAATTTAATTTAATGTTTAAAACATTTATGGGAGTAACTGAGGATGCAAAATCAGAAGTATATTTAAGACCTGAAACAGCACAAGGAATGTTTGTAAACTTTAAAAACGTTCAAAGAACAACAAGAAGAAAGTTACCAATGGGAATAGGACAAATGGGTCGTTCATTTAGAAATGAAATAACTCCAGGGAACTTCATATTTAGAACAAGAGAATTTGAACAAATGGAGCTAGAATTTTTCTGCAAACCAGGAACAGACTTAGAATGGTATGAATACTGGAAGGATTTCTGCAAGAAATGGTTAATGAGTATAGGAATAAAAGAAGAAAACTTAAGAATGCGAGAACACTCAAAAGAGGAATTATCATTTTACAGTAAAGGAACTACAGATATAGAATATTCATTCCCATTTGGATGGGGAGAACTATGGGGAATAGCTGATAGAACAGACTACGACTTATCACGACATATGGAGGCATCAAAAGTAGATTTAACATATTTAGATCCAGAAACAAATGAAAAATATATACCATACTGTGTAGAGCCAGCAGTAGGTGTTGATCGAATTTTTCTAACAGTTTTATGTGATGCTTATGACGAAGAAGAAATCGCAGAAGGAGATGTAAGAACAGTATTACACTTACACCCAGCAATAGCACCATATAAAGTAGCAGTATTACCACTATCTAAGAAATTAAGTCCAAAAGCAGAAGAAATATATGAGATGCTATCAAAAAAATATATGTGCGAATATGATGAGGCAGGAAGTATAGGAAAAAGATATAGAAGAGAAGATGAAATAGGAACCCCATATTGTATAACTGTAGACTTTGAAACAGAAAATGACGATTCAGTAACAATAAGAGACAGAGACACAATGGAACAAGTAAGAGTAAAAATAGATGAACTAGAAAAATGGATAGATACAAAATTGGAAAACTAAAAAAAAGAGGTGAACAAAATTTAAAGTTCACCTCTTGAATTTTGCTTAAAAATATGATTTAATACTAAAAGTAATTGGGAGAAAAATAAAAAAACTTTTGAAAAAAGTATTGACATTTTTTTTAGATGATATATAATAACACCAAACAAAAGTTTGAAATAAATTAGGAGGAAATTTTATGAATACAGAAAATTTAGAAAAGAAAAAAGCATTAGAAACAGCATTAGGACAAATTGAAAAACAATTTGGAAAAGGTTCAGTAATGAAACTTGGAGAATATCAGGCAATGAATATTGAAGCAATACCAACAGGAGCATTAAGCTTAGATATTGCATTAGGAATAGGAGGTATTCCAAGAGGAAGAATTATAGAAATATTTGGACCAGAATCTTCTGGTAAAACAACACTTGCCCTACATGCAATCGCGGAGGCTCAAAAATTAGGAGGAGAAGCAGCTTTTATAGATGCAGAACATGCATTAGACCCAGTGTATGCAAAACATT
>ENA-UOJG01003278-UOJG01003278.1-human-gut-metagenome-genome-assembly--contig:-C47-NODE-3278-length-11732-cov-4.744198_pt1 | contig 11732 bp, 14 predicted proteins | sample MGYA00242340_ERZ723887 | MGnify/ENA metagenome assembly ERZ723887 | reverse complement strand
ACTGTTAGGGTTTTTTTGTTTATCCACGTTGACACATTAGATATACTTGGTTATACTAGTGATGCAGGCGTATTTGGTAATTAGTGATTGGTGGTAGTACTTATTATTAAAACCCTTAAATTAGGTAAGTGGGGTAATTCCAATGCAGTTCGCCTCCCAAAAGAGATGTTAAACCAAGTTGGAATTGCCTCAACAGATAATGAAGTATCAGTAGAAACCACTGATAATTCAATTATCATTAAACCTAAAAAAGAAAAAAGTACTTTGGAGAAAATGTTTGAAAATTATGACAGCAGTCAACCTTATCCATTTGAAGTGGTTGATAAATGCGGAGCTGTTCGCCCAGAAATGAATTAATTAATGAAGTTGTGCGAGTCGAGAGACGATTGTAACACGCTAAAAATTAAATAAAGGAAGTGGTGCTATGGCATCATCGAGTTTACGGCGAGGGGATATTATTATGTTAGAAAACGCCCCAAAGCCAGAAAAGAATCATGAACAAAAAGGCTATCGTCCTTGGTTAGTTGTAAGTGATCCTTTTCTTAAGAAGTTTACCCCGTTCGCTTGGGTTATTCCTTTCACTAGTGAAGACAAGAGTTTTCCTACTGTTGTTAAATGGAATCCTAAACAAGCTGGGACAAAAACAAAGGGGACGCTGTTAGTAGAACAGATGACCAGTTTAGACTTAGATAATAGGTCGTATAAATTAGTTGATCATACTGATAACATTCCAGAGCAAGTATTCCATAATATCAAGGCAATTCTTGATATTTAAAATAAAAAATCCATCAACTAAAAGGTGATGGAGCAGAAAGATTATATACTTGTACGTTAATTTAAGTATATAGTCTTTTTTTGTTTCCGTAAAGCGAACAGAAGTTTATGCTATACTAATTACAAATTAAATTTGAGTGGTACAAAACAACCCGGCACTTCTAAGGTGTCGGGCCATTTTTGTACCCTAATCTAAAATTTTAGTAATTGATGTTAAAAGTATATCTCTTAAGGCCATTTCATTTTGTGATATGAAATGATATACTGCTGAAAGCGTAGAAAAAGAACTAACCAGCTTAACCGCCGATTAGCTCTTTTTTGTCGTTTTAAAAGATATATTTAGGAGGAGTAGACGATTGGAGACGTTATCTACTATTTTCGCATTGACCTTTTTAGCTTCGATTGTTGCACTGTTAATTTTTGGTATTAAATGGTTTAGGGGACGAAAAGATAAAGAAAGTATAAAATACAAACGAAACAAGTTATATACATGGATTTCAGTTGGCGTGTTGGTTGTGTCTTTCATAGGAATGGGTTACGTTGAAGGAGTTATTGAAGAACGGGAGATAGCTCAAGAAAAGAAAGAATACAAATCAGATAAGAGTGAGTTTTATTGGACTTACTTCTTATTATGGGGAAAGACAGAAGACTTATCACAGGATGAAGGCGATGAGTGGGAAAGTGCTATTGATAATTCAAACGGGGATGACTTTGATATTGATGCCACAATAAATAGTATTGAGAAAAAACATGATAAAGATATTAACGATGTACAATCTGACTTAGATGGATTGCGTAAGTTAAATAAGAGAATCCAGGATAATGACCAAGTATCCAGTAAAGACAAGAAAGTTTATCAAACTGCTTACGAGAATTTGAGGAATTTTGCTAATCATGCAATTGAACCTAGTGGAAGCTACAATGACTTTACTGATGAACATAACGAATACGATACAGATGTTTCCAATTCATACAATGATCTGAAAGATCTATAATTAAATCATAGAAATAGATAATACGTCATAATTTGTGCTAGGATATGAGATTTGTTATTAGGGGGATTTCAGGGGGATTATTAATGTTAAGCCATTGAGAAATGAGTGATTAACTAGTGAAATCTCTACCTATTGTATTGCTAGCATGATAAGCTTTTGAATAGTAAAAGAATAGTTAGTGAATTACGAGTGCATTCAGTTGCCGAATAAAACATATGGGGACCGTGCCTTTAATGGTTCGGTCTTTTTTATTTTTAAATATTATCCCTCGTCATTAATTATTAAAATTACCTATAATAGAATTAAATCAGAAATGAGGGAATCAGCTAATGTCAAGAATCAGTAAATTACAAAAGAAGTTTGAACAATTATACATTGATGCCTTTTTAGTAACTGATCAAAAAAACATTTATTATCTAACAGGATTTAACCTCCTTCAGGGGGATGGGTGTTTACTGGTAACGCCACAGAATGCCATTATTATTACTGACGAACGGTATCAGTTAGCCTTAGAAGAATTTGAATCTGATGAAGTTGTTGCAACGATTAGTCGGGATTATTATGGTGCCGTTAATAAAATTTGCGAGGGGCTCGACTTAACGGTCCTCGGCTATGAAGATACTATTCCCTATTATCTTTTTGATGTTCTTGATGAACTGATGACGTCTGATATCGTTCCTTTTCATCATTTGATAGAAAAAATGCGGTTAGTTAAAGATAGCACTGAGATTAGTAAGCTTCGTGCTGCCGCTGAATTACAATCAGCAGGATATGACTACGTTCTCTCGATCGTTCATCCAGGGATAACAGAACGTGAATTAGCAATTAAGCTTGATTACTGGATGAAGATGCAAGGTGCTTCAGGATCATCTTTTCCAACAATTGTTGCTAGTGGAATTAATTCCGCTAAACCACATGCAACTGCTTCAAATAAGCCGATTGCTGATGGGGATGTTGTGACATTAGATTTTGGTTACTACCTTGATGGCTACACCGCAGATATGACAAGAACCTTTGCTGTTGGCTCAATTGATCCTGAACTCCGTGATGTTTATAAGATTGTGAATGAGGCTCGCCAGTTGGTGATTGATCATGCTAAGGTTGGTACTCAAGGTAATGAACTGGATGCATACGGTCGTGCATTAATCGAAGAAGCTGGCTACGGTGATGAATTTAATCACGGAATGGGACATGGCATTGGTTTAGCTGTCCATGAGCTACCGGCAACGTATGCGCCAGGAACAACAAGGGTCAAACTAAAAAATAATGAAGTGATTACGGTTGAACCAGGGATCTACATTCCCCAAATTGGTGGTGTTCGAATTGAAGATGATATTATTGTGACTCATGGTGGTGCAGAAGTGATCACGACTGCGCCAACAGAATTGATTATTGTTGGGGACTAGCAATGGATAAACTGAATCAACTTTATACCCAGATTGAACAGCAAGGAATTCAGGCGATTAGAACTCACCAAGAGCAGCTTGATCCTAATTTGCAAAATTTAGAAGCCGATTCCAGGCAAGGGCTAACCCTACTTATTAAGCTACCGGCTCACGTTACCAGAAACATTAATTTTGTGCTAAATGAGCTTAAAAGACGGGAACCGTATCAATATTATTACACAGCTAATACTATCCATATTACTGTGATGGATATTCGGCGTGCTGTTTCTGACTTTCGTATGACCAAAGAAGAGTTAGTTAATTATCAGCAAGTTATTCAGAAAACGATTGAGAATGTCAATGCAATTAATTGGCATCTGGCCGGATTGATTTGTAGTCCGGGAGCAGTTCTTGTTAAGGGCTTTTATTCTTCAGAATTACAGCAGCTTCGTAATGATTTAAGGACGAACTTCCTTAAGAACGGATTAGTATTGGATGAACGTTACGCAACCTCTTCTGGTCATGCAACAGTTGCGAGATTTAAAAAGAATCTTATTCACCCGCAAGAATTTTTAAATGAAATTAACAATTTTCATACTGTTGAATTCGGTGACTTCCGAACTAGTGAAGTTGATTTAGTAATTCATGATTGGTACAATCGTCGGCTACACCTGATAGAACGTTTCTCGCTCAAAACCACTTGATTGGATTGTTGCTTTTTTCTAATAGATAGTGCAAAATAATACTGAGATACTTCGATGAAGATTATTGTAAAACCACTAAAATAATTAGTAGTTAATATACTGAAATACTATAAAATGGAGGACTTATAATGGCAGAAGATTCAAAGATCATCTTGAGCAGTGAAGATCAATCTCTCGGTACGATTGAAGTAGCACCTCGTGTTGTTGAGATTATTGCTGGCGTTGCTGCAAGTGAAATTGACGGTGTTTCAAAAATGTACGGTTCGCTTGCCAATAGTTTTGGTGAATTATTAGGGCGGTCTGATCAGCGTCGTGGAGTTAAGCTAACTAGCCAGAATGATAATTTAACTATCGATATTGATGTTTATATTGATTATGGTGTTTCAGTTCCTAAGCTCGCTGCAAAGATTCAAGACCGGGTAAAACAACAAGTAACGTTGATGACTGATCTAAATGTTAGTGAAGTTAATATTCACGTTAAAGGAATTGTTCAAAAGAAGGAAGAACAAACAGTGGATCCGGATGATATTTTTGGCGAACACGAAGATGATAAGGCTGGTGAAAAATAATGATGCCAAATCGACACGCAGTTCGTGAAGAAGCCTTTCAAATTTTATTTGCTAAGCAATCAAATCCAGACGCAACGTTAACCGATATTTATGAATCATTACCAAGCCATGCTGATAAGATTCCAGCATACTTACAAACGTTAGTTGAAGGAGTTACTGAACATCAAGAAAAACTTGATGAGCAAATTACGCAACTTTTAGCTAGTGGTTGGGAAATTAATCGTCTCGCCCAAACAGACTTGGTAATTTTGCGTTTGGCTTTATATGAGATTCAATTTGTAGATGAAGTACCAACTGTTGTAGCAATTAATGAAGCATTGGAATTAGCTAAAACATACAGTAATGATAAGTCCCGTAAGTTTATCAATGGTGCATTAGGCAAGTTTGAACGCCAATTAGAGAGTAACTAAATATTGGTTTAAGGGAGAGGATGCAGTAAAAATGCAAACTCTCTTTTGCTTTAAACTTCTTTTGGTATTGATATGGTAAAATATTTTTAGGTAAATTGGAAAAGGAGAATGGCAGAATGGCGATACTAATTGACGGCCGTGCAGTGGCAAAAGAAATTAATGAAAATACTGCAGAACGAGTAGCCCGCTTAGCCAATGAAGGGATTATTCCCGGCTTGGCAGTAATTTTGGTCGGTGATGACCCGGCCAGTAAAATTTATACCCGAATGAAGGATAAAAAGGCCAAAAAATTAGGAATTCATTCTGTGCTTTCGGTCTATCCAGAAGATGTTCGTCAAGAAGAACTTTTGCATGATATTCGTCAATTTAATGAAGACAAATTAATTAGTGGGATTCTTATTCAGGAGCCATTGCCTGATCACCTAGATGGAAATGAACTCCTGAATGCGATTGATCCGCGTAAAGATGTTGACGGATTCCATCCATTTAATGTTGGCTGCCTATATAACAATATTAAGGAGAACTACCCGGTTAGTTGTACACCGCGTGGTATCATGAGCCTTTTGAAACATTACCAAGTGAATTTGGAAGGAGCCCGTGCAGTCGTTATCGGCAGGAGTATTCTTGTTGGTAAACCGATGGCAGCGTTACTTGAAAATGCTAATGCGACAGTTACAGTTGCTAATCGTCATACTAGAAATCTTAGTGAAATAACTAGACAAGCCGATGTCCTTGTTGTTGCGGCAGGAGTTAAGCACTTAATTACCGGTGAAATGGTCAAAAAGGGTGCAATTGTAATTGATGTTGGCATTCACCGCTTAAAAGATAAGACACTGACGGGGGACGTTGATTTTGAAAGTGTTGCTCCTGTTGCCAAAATGATTACTCCTGTTCCGGGTGGTGTTGGTCCGATGACGATTGCGACACTAATGGAACAAACCGTTGATCTTACGGAGTGGAGTCATAATGGATAGAAGTCAGTACTTAACAGTTAGTGAATTAACGAGTTATCTAAAACAAAAATTTGATCGTGATCCTTACTTAAAAACCGTTTATTTAACTGGTGAACTTTCAAATTTTCGTCTTCGACAACGCCATCAATATTTTAGTATTAAAGATGAAAATGCAGTTATTGATGCTGTGATGTTTGAACGCCAATTTCGTCAAGTAAATTTTCGTCCTGAAACTGGGATGAAGATTTTAGTTGTTGGTCATATTGGTCTCTATGAAAAAAGCGGTCGATATCAGATTTACGTTGACCGAATGGAGCCAGATGGGCTTGGTGCTCTTTACCTCCAATTTGAACAGTTAAAAAAGAAATTGGGGGCTGAAGGACTCTTTGACCAAATTCCCCGACCAATTCCGCAATTTCCTAAAAGAATTGCTGTTGTAACTAGTTTAGATGGTGCGGTAATTCGTGATATTAACACAACGGTTCGTCGCCGTTATCCAATCGCCCAGGTCGTTCTATTCCCGACTGTTGTTCAAGGTGATAAGGCTGCCGCTGATATTGCTCGTCAAATTAACCGGGCAAACCAGATAGGAAATTTTGACACAATGATTATTGGTCGTGGTGGTGGATCGTTGGAAGATTTATGGCCCTTTAATGAAGAAATTGTTGCGCGAGCAATCGCTAACAGCCATATTCCAGTGATTTCGTCGGTTGGTCATGAAACTGATACCACTATTGCTGATTTAGTGGCCGATCAACGGGCAGCTACGCCAACTGCAGCGGCAGAATTAGCGACTCCCAATCGCCTTGCAGATGTTTTAATGACTATTCAAGATGATCAAGTTCGTTTAAATAGTACAATGAAAAAATTGATTGATTTTGACCGAAAACAATTACAAAAACAATTGCAAAGTTATATTTTTCAGCAACCAAGCAGGCTATATGAAAATTATGCTCAGAAGCTAGATCAATTAACACAAACCTTAGAAAACGATGTTGATAATCTTGTTAAGGATCGGTTAAACCGTGTTCAACAACTACAAGGAAGGTTACAAATTAACTCTCCTCAGCATACAATTGAACGGGCACAAGAAACGGTTACTCAACTTCAGAACAGGTTGCTAAGTAGTGCCAAAAATAGTCAGCAACAGCGCCAGCAGCAAGTAATGAGCCTGATTCAGCAGTTAGATTCTTTAAGCCCGTTGAAGATTATGGGACGTGGATATTCATATGTTACCTACCGTAATTCAGTTGTTAATACAGTTAAAGAATTGAAAACTGGTCAGCAGGTAAGCCTTCATTTTAATGATGGAAAAGCAACAGCAAAGATCATTAACACAAAGGAGAACTAAAATGGCAGAGAAAAAAGCAACATTTGAGGAACAATTAAGCCAACTTCAACAAATTGTTAGTCACTTGGAGCAAGGAAATGTTCCGTTGGAGGAGGCACTTACTCAATATAAAGATGGAATTGAGTTGGCGCGGGCACTTCAAAAAAAGTTAACCAGTGCTGAAAAAACATTAGGAAGTCTAATTGATGACGAAGGCAATGAGAAACAGTACGAGAAAGCGACAGATGATCCAAGCAATAATGGTGGTGGCAATCGTGGCTATGGCAGTGATGATGAACCGCTAGAGGAGTAATTTGATGCTTGAACTTAAGGAATTAAAAGAACAAATTGATCAATTCCTGGAGCAGCAGATGGCTTCTGATATTGATCAAACAACGTTGGCATCATCAATGGAATATTCTGTTAATGCTGGTGGTAAAAGATTGCGTCCAGCATTAACATTGGCGACTGTTCAAATATTTGGCGGGCAACTTAATCAGGATGTAATGAAAGCGGCAACTGCGGTTGAATTGCTTCATACGTATTCACTAATTCATGACGATTTACCGGCAATGGATAATGATGATCTGCGTCGGGGTAAGCCAACTAACCATAAGAAATTCGGGGCAGGAATGGCTACTCTCGCAGGAGACGGTTTGCTGACCATGGCATTTCAATGGTTAACGGATAACCAATTGTCAACGGAAACACAAGCAAAATTGACACTGGCACTTGCTAAAGCGGCCGGTCCTGCGGGAATGGTTGCTGGGCAGGCTCGAGATATTGAAGGAGAGCACCAAAATCTGACTCTTGAGCAATTACGTTACCTTCATCGTCAAAAGACAGGGGCTCTTTTAAGTTATGCTGTTTTAGCTGGTGGAATTATTACAAAGCAAGATTCATCTACTCAGAAGCTTCTTACTGATTTTGGTGCCCAGTTTGGGCTGGCTTTCCAAATCTATGATGATTTAATGGATGTTATTGGTACGGCAAAACAGATGGGAAAAGCTGTTCATAAAGATGCTGGAGAACATAAGAATACCTATCCGGGATTACTGGGTGTTCAGGGAGCAGAGAAACAACTCCATTTAGCATTGAAGCAGGCTAAGGAGAGCCAAAGAAAGCTGACTGAGAAAACCGGCTGTGATTTTAGTGCTTATGATCAGTTTTTAGCATATTTTAAATTGTGAGGGTAACAATGGAAAAACAACGTGTTGATATTTTGCTTGTAAAACAAGGGCTTTTTGACTCTCGTGAACAAGCAAAGCGAGCTGTGATGGCTGGTGAAATATTAGGAAAGAATAACGAACGCTTAGATAAACCAGGAGAAAAGATCCCTGTAACCACAACGCTGCATATGAAGGGGCATAAGATGCCATATGTTAGTCGTGGCGGGTTAAAATTGGCCAAGGCACTAAAGGTCTTTGGTATTAGTGTTAAAGATAAGACGGTGTTAGACATTGGTTCTTCAACTGGTGGTTTTACCGATGTGATGCTGCAAAATGGGGCAAAGCTAAGTTATGCACTTGATGTTGGAACAAATCAACTTGTGTGGCAGCTTCGTGAGGATCCACGAGTGGTTGTTATGGAGCAAACTAATTTTCGGTACAGTAAACTAGCTGATTTTGATCATGGTCAGCCTGAGTTTGCTTCGATTGATGTTTCGTTTATTTCTTTGCGCTTAATACTCCCACCGTTAGCAAAAATCCTTATTCCTGGTGGGGAAGTAGTGGCATTGATTAAGCCACAATTTGAGGCAGGAAAAGAAAAAGTAGGCAAACATGGAATCATCAAGGATCATGCTGTTCATCGGGAGGTCCTTGAAGATGTTCTTTCCTTTGCTCGGGAAGATGGCTTTGATATTCTTAATTTGGACTTTTCACCAATTAAGGGTGGCCAAGGAAATATTGAGTTTCTTGTTCATTTAAAATTAACAGGACAGCCTGGTAAAACCGCGGAACAGGTTAATATTGATCAAGTATTGGCTCATGCTGATGAAGAACTTAACCATAAGGAGTGAAAAATGATGAGAAAGGTTGAGCGTCAACAGTTAATTCGGGAAATTATTACTAAAAGTCAAATTGAACGGCAGGATGATTTAGTTGCTGCATTAATGGCTCGTGGTGCCCGCGCAACTCAGGCGACAATTTCACGTGATATTAAAGAATTGCAATTGGTTAAGGTCCCCTCCAATGATGGTGGGTATCGCTATGCCCTGCCTGCACAAGGAAACATTGATAATCAAACCAGATTAAGTACTGAATTGTCTAACAACATGCTTTCTTTAGAACGGCAAACACAATTTTTATCTATTGTTATGCGTCCGGGAAATGGGCCAGTAATGGCAAGCTTGATTCGTCAATTGGAAATTGATGACGTCTTTTCGGTAATTGGTGATGATGCAGGGGTCCTTGTTGTTTGTCGGTCAGCTGATGCAGCAGTTAATGTTGAAGAGATGTTTCAAAATCTGATGAATCAAGGTGACTAAATGTTACAAGAATTAACAATTGATAATTTAGCAATTATAAAGCATCTGTCACTGGATTTCTCTGATCAAATGACTGTTCTAACAGGGGAAACCGGTGCCGGAAAGTCCATCATTATTGACGCCGTAGGATTGCTAGCAGGTGGCCGTGGTTCTCAAGAATATATTCGCCGTGGCGCCGATAAGCTATCTCTTCAAGGACAGTTTGCTCTTCCTCAAGATCCAGAGTTTAATCATTTGTTAGATTCATTAGGAATTGATCATGAAGATGGAATTCTGATTATTTCACGCGAAATTTACCGTCGTGGGCGAAATGTTATCCGGGTTAATGGTCAGTTAATTAATACCGCAACTTTACGCCAAATTGGTTCGCGATTAGTGGATATTCAGGGACAAAATGAGCATCAGTTATTATTACAGCCAGAAATGCATCTCGGAATGCTGGACCAATTTGCTCATAATGAGGTTCAGGAATTATTAACTCGCTACCAAAATGAGTACCAAGATTATGTAAAATTAAAAGCAGCAGTTAGTAAAAAACAAAATAATGAACAGCAATGGGCCCAACGCTTAGATATGCTTCGCTACCAAGTTAACGAGATTGCGGAGGCTAATCTAAAAGCTGATGAGGAAGAGCAGTTAACAAGTGAACGAGATCGTTTAGAACATTTTCAACAGATTAACAATGCGCTTCAACAGGCAGTCACGGTGTTCAATGGTGGTGACCAGGGAGCAGTTCTTGATCAAATTGCAACCGTTATGAATTCAATTAACGAAATTGCAGAATTCGATGGCGCGTATGATTCGTTAAGTAAATCGTTGAATGATGCCTACTATGCTCTTCAAGATGTTGCCACAGAAGCTAGTCAACAACTGGACTTATTGGAGTTCGATGATGACCGCCTTAGTGAGATAGATCAACGATTAACTATGATTGGCGATTTAGAGCATAAGTATGGTGATAGTGTTAAGGACGTTCTTGATTACTATGATCAAATTAAGCAAGAACTAGATTCAATGGAAGAAGCTGCAGATTCAAACAGCGATTTAGAGGAACGCCTGTCAACCGCTGAAGAAAAATTAATTAAGACTGGTCAACAGCTAAGTCAGGTTCGCCAACAGGCAGCTCACCGGTTAACTAAACTAGTTCACCAGCAGTTAAAGGAACTTTATATGGATAAGGCGGTTTTTGAAGTTCACTTTGCAAAACAGTCACGAGCTCACTTTACCCCAAACGGAATTGATGAGGTTGAATTTTATATTCAGACTAACCCTGGAGAAACAATGGGCCCGTTAGCACGGATTGCTTCTGGTGGTGAACTTTCACGGGTGATGCTTGCTCTTAAAACAATCTTTGCGCAAAATGAAGGTGTGACGAGTATTATCTTTGATGAGGTAGATACCGGAGTTAGTGGTCGTGTTGCTCAAGCAATTGCGGATAAAATTAAGGTAATTGCAAATAAGTCACAGGTTCTTTGCATTACTCACCTGCCACAAGTTGCTGCGGTGGCTCAACACCACTTTTTAATTCAGAAACACGTTAAAGACGAGCGGACAACCACAATGGTGACAATTCTTAGTGATAAGCAACGGGTTAATGAATTGGCCCGGATGTTATCGGGTGAAAAGGTAACAAAATTAACCAAAGAACATGCGGAAGAATTATTAAAGATGGCACAGGATTAGATAATGCAGGCAATGTGGAATAATTTAGGTTAGGGATCAAAAAGAACGAGGACAGGGAATTTCTGCTTTTCCTGACCTCGTTCTTTTACTCACTTACTATTAATTTAGAAAAATTAAAAATTTGCGATATAACGAATTTGATTAAAATTAACTACGTAACTTACGTTTTGATTTTGGATTAGGTACCGTTCGCTATCTAATTTCTTAACGGTTCCACGAACGTTAACAGGGTAGCCATCATTGTTAACAGGCATTAATTGAATCAACACTTGCAAACTGTTGCTGATAGTTTTATTGAGAAAAGAGAGTCGTTGTTTTGCTGGTTGGGGAGTTAATAATCGAATTGGTTCCCCGTGAGATGAAAAGTCATTATTTAATAACTGTTGTAATTTGCAATTAATTATTGTTTTTGTTTATTTAAATAAGTTTTGTTCCTTTTGC
>ENA-UOJG01003269-UOJG01003269.1-human-gut-metagenome-genome-assembly--contig:-C47-NODE-3269-length-11749-cov-24.308962_pt1 | contig 11749 bp, 9 predicted proteins | sample MGYA00242340_ERZ723887 | MGnify/ENA metagenome assembly ERZ723887 | reverse complement strand
AGCACTGCCACAAGGAACAGCGTCGCCTCCGGTATCCGGCGTTTCCCCCGCCGGGCGCGGGACTTGTCCGAGGCCATGAGGATGAACGCGTCCAGGTTTATCAGGAGCAGATACGCCCCCAAAAGTATGAGCAGGAGCTTCATTTGCCTTTCCTCCGCCTTCTGTCGTATGGCGGGACGAGACAGCCCTTGCCGAAGCCTATGAGGTCCTCCCGGCCCGCCTTGCGCAGCGCCTCCAGGACCAGGCGGCGGTTCGCGGGGTTCTGGAACTGCAAGAGCGCGCGCTGCATCGCCTTCTCCTCGGGCGAGCGCGGCACGTATACCGGCTCCATCGTCCGCGGGTCCAGGCCGGTGTGGTACATACAGGTCGAGACCGTCCCCGGCGTCGGGTAGAAGTCCTGCACCTGCTCCGGTCTGCGCCCGGTCTTTTTCAGGTACTGCGCCAGGGCTATCGCGCTCTCCAGCGTGCTGCCCGGGTGCGAGCTCATGAGATAGGGAACGACATATTGTTCCTTATCGTACCTCGCGTTCAGGCTGCGGTACTTCTCCATGAAGCGCTCGTAGACGTCTATGTGCGGCTTGCCCATGTAGTCGAGCACTGAGTCTATGCAGTGCTCCGGCGCGACCTTGAGCTGGCCGGAGATGTGATATTTCACGAGCTCGGCAAAGAAGTCGCCCTTTTTGTCGCAGAGCATGAAGTCGTATCTTATCCCGCTGCGTACAAAGACCTTTTTCACCCCAGGAATGTTCCGGAGCTTGCGCAAAAGCGCGAGGTAGTCGGAGTGGTCGGCCTCTATATTTTTGCAGGGCGTGGGCGCGAGACAGCTGCGGTTCGCGCACATGCCGTTTTTGAGCTGCTGGGAGCAGGAGGGCTTTCTGAAGTTCGCGGAGGGCCCGCCGACGTCGGAGACGTAGCCCTTCCAGAGCGGGTGCTTCGTCATGGCCGTGACCTCGCGGATGACGCTCTCGTGGCTGCGGCTCGTCACCATCCTGCCCTGGTGGAAGGCCAGGGCGCAGAAATTGCAGCCGCCGAAGCAGCCCCGGTTGTGTATGACGGAAAAGCGGACCTCCTCTATCGCCGGGACGCCGCCCAGGGCCTCGTACATGGGGTGGACCTCCCGCGTGTAGGGCAGCTCGGCCACCCGGTCCAGCTCCGCCGTGGAAAGCGGCATGGCCGGCGGGTTCACAACGAGGTAACGGTCCCCGTGCGCCTGGGCCATTGCCCGACCCCTGACCGGGTCGTGCTCGGCGTATTCTATCCGCGTCGCCTCGGCGTAGGACTTCTTGCTCCGGCACACGTCCTCGTAGGAGGGCAGCATGACCGCCTCCGCGGGTGCCTCCTTGGCGATATAGGCGGTACCGCGTATGTCGTGCAGCTCGGAGACGGGCCTTTTCTTCTTGAGCGCCTTCGCTATCTCTATCGTGGCGTACTCGCCCATGCCGTAGACGAGCAGGTCCGCTTTTGCGTCGAAGATGACGCTCCTGCGCACCTTGTCCTCCCAATAGTCGTAGTGCGCGAAGCGGCGCAGGCTGGCCTCCAGCGAGCCGATGACTATTGGCATCTCGGCCCCGAAGGCCTCCCTCGCGCGGTTGGCGTAGACGATGACGGCCCGGTCCGGGCGAAGCCCCGTCTTTTTCCCGGGCGAGTAGAAGTCCTCGCGCCTTCTGTGCTTTGCCGCCGTGTAGTGCGCGACCATGGAGTCCAGGTTCCCCGCGCCTATCATGACGCCCAGCCTCGGCGCGCCCATGGCCTTGAACGCCTCCGCCGAGTGCCAGTCCGGCTGGCAGAGCACAGCGACCCTGTAGCCTTCGGCCTCCAGCACCCGGGCAATGACCGCCGTGCCGAAGCTCGGGTGGTCCACATATGCGTCCCCGCCGACGACGAGGAAGTCATACCACCACCAGCCGCGCTCGTGCATGTCCTCGGCGGACACCGGCAGGAAATCGGCCCTGTCGATCACAGCAGTTCACCTCCGTACCAGCCGCTGACGCCATTGTGCTTCACAAGGTAGCCCCGGCTCGTCTCCTCCACGACGGAGACCTCGTCCCCGGGCTCCAGGGGGAGGCAGTAGTCCGTGCAGTCGTTGCAGCGGACCTCGCCGCTCTCGCCGTAGAGGTATTTCGTGAGTATGTCCAGCTCGTAGCCCGTCCGCACGTGGACGCATCGGGAGAACTCCTCCCCCCGTTCCAGGATACGGACGAGGTTGTCGCCCCAGCGGATATAGGCGCTGCGCTCCGAGCCGCGCTGCCCGGCCCTGACGCGCCGGACGGGGAACTTGTCGTAATGCTCGGATTGGAAGTCCTCGCTGCCGTTTCTGGGGATGATGAGGGCGTTGAGCTGGCCGTCGTCCTTGAGGACGCAGCCGCCGTCTATGCTGATTATCCTGCGCTCCCGTTCTATGATGGGGTTTGCACAGACGGTGTCCGCCCCGTAGAGCATGACGGGCCAGTGGCCGACGATGACCCAGCGGTCAAAGGAGAGGCCCTGGCCGAGGAAGTTGTCGTTTTTCATGCAGCTCCAGCCGTCCCAGCTCTCCGGCTCGCCCTCCGGCAGGCCGCCGTGGACAAAGACGTAGCGCCCCGCATCTATCACATGGGGCAGGCTGTCCAGGAAGTCCAGCTCCGGGGCGAAGGCTTCGCCTATCCGGCGCCGGAATTCGGCCATGTCCGTGTCCTCCCGGACCTCAAAGCCGATCTCGGCGCTCATCTGGGCCAGCAGGCCGGGACCCCAGCCCGCGCTGTTGGCCAGCAAATATTTCTTTGTGTAGATGTCGGAGCGCGGCGTGGCGCGGTAGATCTCATCCTGCCAGCAGTCGCAGTTGCCCTGCACGGCCAGGACCCGCCGTTCTTTGGCCAGGCGCATGATATAGCGCAGAGTCTCAAGGCTCTGCCCGCCCTTTTCGACCATGTCCCCGCAGAACACCAGGGTGTCCTCCCCGCGCAGGTCCAGCTTGTCCAGCAGGCCCCGGAGATAGGGCAGGTTGCCGTGTACGTCCGAGATGGCGATGATGCGCCCGGCCGCGGGCAGCTCCAGCTTGTGTATGACGGCCTTCATCAGTTCTTCCTCTCCATGAGCAGCTGGTCGGAGGAGACGCCCGGCTCCACGGCCAGTTCTTCAAAGCCGTAGTGCCTGTAGAAACCGATCGCAGCCTCATTCGTCACGGCGACGTGGAGGCGCACCGCGCTCCGGCCCCTGTCCGCAAAATATGCCGCGGCGCAGCCGATGAGCTGCACGCCGTAGCCCTTGCCCCGGAACTCCGGGACGAGATACAGCAGGCTTATCCAACCGCAGCCCTCGTCCCTGCCGCGCCTCGGGTCCAACTCCAGAACGCCTACGGGCCTCTCGCCGTACATGACCTTCATGAGGCAGTCGCGGTCCTTGGCCGAGTGCGAGCGCGCCGAGGCCAGGTAGACACGCGGCACAAAACCCGCCGAGGAGCCGTGCGCCACGGCCCAGGAGTCCGCGTAGCAGCGGGTGTAGAACTCGGCGTCGCCGGGGTTTTTGGGGTCCAGCGGCTCGAAACGCAGGCTGGTGGGGTCGTCCTTCTTGGTGTCGCGCCACCAGCGCTGCTGCGCAAAGGTCGAAAGCCCCTCGCCCAGGTGGCTGTTGTCGTTGTAATACCGGACGCCTATTCTGCCGTTTTCCACCTCCAGCAGGCTTACGGCGGTGTTGTCGCCATGGAGCATGGGCTCGCCCTCGCCGCTGTGTACGCCCATGGCGCCCATGAGAAAGATCTTTATCGCCATGCCGTGGGACACGGCGGCTATCGTGCCGCCCTCGTGCTTCGCGGCCAGTTCGAGGATGACCTTAGTCATCCGCTCCTGGACCTCCCCAAAGCTCTCGCAGCCGGGTACGAACCACCTCTCCGGCTCGTTGTTGAAGAGGTACATCTGCTCGGGCCACCTGTAGGTGATGTTGCCCCAGGGCTCGCCCTCCCAGACGCCCATGTTTATCTCGCGCAGGCGCGGCGTCGTGACGAGCTCGAGCTCCCGCCCGCGCAGGAGCGCGCCTGCCGTTGCAACGGTCCTGTCCAGGTCGCTGGAATACACCGCGTCTATCTTTACCCCGCGGAAACGTTCCGCCAGGGCGTCTATCTGCCGCCTGCCCCGGTCCGTGACCTTGCCGTTCCAGTGGCCCTGAGCACGGCGGAAGAGGTTCCCCTCCGCCTCTGCGTGACGTATGAGATATATACTTGTCATATGCGCTTCATCGTCCAATCCCGTTGTGTGTTGACCATAGGTCTTGAGTAGGCTATAATGATTGAGTTACATTTTACAATAAATCTCCGCCGGTTACAAGGATAACAGGGGGCCTGAACTTGAAAGTGATACATCTCATAAGCGGAGGCGATACGGGCGGCGCAAAGACGCACGTCCACTCCCTGCTGCGCAACCTCTCCCGGGGCATGGACGTCACGCTCGTCTGCTTCCGGGACGGACCCTTCGCGCGGGAGGCCGCCGAGCTGGGGATAGACACCCGGGTCTGCGAGGGCGGCTTCTTCTCCGCCCTGCGCCAGGTCAAAAAGCTCATCGCCGAAGAGGGCTTCGAGCTCGTCCACACCCACGGCTCCAGGGCCAACCTAGCCGGGGCCATCCTGCGCTCGGGCTGCGGCAGGCCTGTCGTCAGCACCGTGCACAGCGACTACAGGCTGGACTATATGGGCCGCCCCCTCGCCGGGGCCACCTACGGCGTGCTGAACGTCCTGGCCCTGCGGCGGATCAAATACCACGTCGGCGTCTCGGACGCCATGCGTCAGCTGCTCATCTCCCGCGGCTTCCCGCGTGAGACCACCTTTGCAATCTACAACGGCCTGGACTTCACCCGCGAGCCCAAGCGCCTGGACAGGGCCGCCTTCTGCGAGAGGGTCGGCGCACAGGTCGGCCCGGGCGACGTCGTGGTAGGCGCGGCCGCAAGGCTGGACCCCGTGAAGGACCTGGCCACGCTCGTGCGAGGCTTTGCACTTGCCCGGCGGCAGCACCCGGAGCTCAAGCTCATCATCGCGGGCGAGGGTCCGGAGCGCCCCAACCTTCTGCGTCTGGCCGAAGAGCTCGGCGCGCGTGACGCCGTCTGCCTCGCCGGCTGGCTGGATGATATGGAGGAGTTCTACTCCGCCCTCGACATAAACACGCTCAGCTCCCTCTCGGAGACCTTCCCCTACGCGCTGACGGAGGGCGCCGCCTTCCGTCTGCCCACCGTGGCTTCCGCCGTCGGCGGGATACCAAAGCTCATAGAGGACGGCAAGACCGGCTACCTCTTCCGCCCCGGAGACCACGAGGCCCTGGCCGCCCGGCTCTCGGAGCTGGCCGCGGACCCCGCGCTCAGGCAGAGGCTGGGCAGCGCCGTGCGCAGCCGGGCCGCGGAGCGTTTTTCCGTGGAGGCCACCTGCCGCGAGCAGCGTGAGGTCTATGAAGAGATCCTCCGGCGCGAAAAGGAGGGCCGCTCCGGCGTAGTCATCTGCGGCGCCTACGGCATGGGCAACTCCGGGGACGAGGCCATCCTGGACGCCATCGTGGCCGAGCTGCGCTCCGTGGACAGGCTCATGCCCATCACCGTCATGAGCAGGGACCCCGCCGGCGCCGCCGCGAGGGTGGACTGCGCCGCCGTCCACACCTTCAACTTTCCCGGCTTTATGCACGCTATGCGCCGGTCCGCGCTGTATGTGAACGGCGGCGGCAGTCTCATCCAGGACGTCACCAGCCGCCGGAGCCTCTGGTACTACCTCTTCACCCTGCGCTCGGCCAAGCGCCTGGGCTGCAAGGTCATGATGTACGGCTGCGGCATCGGCCCCGTGACCAGGCCCGGCGGCGTGAAGCGCACCAGGAAAACGCTCAACTCCTGCGTGGACGCCATCACGCTCAGGGAGCCGGACAGTATCGAGGAGCTGCGCCGCTTCGGCGTGACCCAGCCTGAGATAATCCTGGCCTCGGACCCCGCGCTCACCCTCCCCGCCGCCCCGGCGGAGCAGGTGGATGCCGCGCTCCGAGAGGCCGGCGCGGAGCCGGAAGGAAAGTACCTCTGCTTCGCGCTCAGGCACTGGCAGGGCTTTGAGGAAAAGGCCCCCGTCTTCGCTGCCGCTGCGGAATATGCCTACGGCAAGTACGGCCTTGTTCCGCTCTACCTGCCCATAAATCACAGGGACGACGTCGAGGCAGCCGCCCTGGTCGCGGCGAAGCTGGTGGATACGCCCAGCGTCGCCCTGCAGGGTCCGCTCAGCTCCGCGCTCGCCATAGGGCTGATGTCGCGGATGCAGGTGGTCGTCTCCATGCGCCTGCACGGGCTGATATTCGCCGCGGGCCAGGGCGTGCCGCTCGTCGGCGTGAGCTATGACCCGAAGGTCACCGCTTTCCTGCGCTGCGTGGACGCGGACTGCATAAGGCTCGAGGAACTGGAGGCCGGCGCGCTCTGCCGCCTCATCGACGCCGCCTATGCCCGCAGGAGCGACGCCGCCGCCCTGGAGGAAAACGTCCGGAGCCTGCGCGCCATAGAGCACAGGAGCCGGGAGACAGCCGCAAGGCTTTTGGGAAAGGAGGCCGGCCGGAATGCTTAATGCCGCCGCGCTCGTATCCGGAGACGGGGCCGAACTTCAGGCCCTGCTGGACAGCCTGTTCTTTGGGGAGATACCGGGCTTTACGCTGGCTGCTGTCATTGCAACTAAAAGAGGCTCCTTCGCGCTCACAAGGGCGGAGGGAGCGCATGTCCCGGGCTATGTGGTCGAAGAGGACATCTTCCCGAACGGCGCCTCGTTCTCGCTCGCGCTGCTCAACAAGCTCCGGGACCTGGACATAGACTTTGTCATCCTGGCGGGCTTCGCGCCCAAGCTCTCCGAGGGACTTGCCCGAGCCTACAGAGGCCGGATGCTCGGCCTGCGCTCCGCGCTCTGCCCCGCCTTCGACGGCGTGAAGGAGCCCGAGCTCTGCCGGGCCGCGCTGGAGCGCGGCGTCAAATGGACCGGCGCAACGGTCTACGCGCCCACGGAGCCCGGCGAGGTCGGCCACATCCTCCTGCAGGAACCCGTCCGCGTCCTCGAGGGCGACGGGCCGGAGGATCTCCGCCGCAGGATCATCGAGACCGCCGGCCCCATGCTGGTCGAGGCCGTCAAGGCCCAAGCAAAATAACCCCGCGCCCGCGTCCGACCGCTTGACGCGGGCGTTTTCGCGTGTTAATATACATACCACACGAATGTAAAAGAGGGGGGCCGGGTCCATGGCTCGCAACAAATACCCGGAGCAGACCGTCGAGCTCATCCTTGAGACGGCGCGGCGGCTGTTTTTGGAAAAAGGCTATGAGGCGACGACTATCCAGGACATCGTGGACGGGCTCGGCGGCCTGACGAAGGGCGCCGTATACCACCACTTCAAGTCCAAAGCGGACATAATGAACGCCCTGGGCGACAAGCTCTTTGCGGAAAATGACCCTTTTCGCGCCGTGGAGGGCCGGGACGACCTGAACGGGCTGGAAAAGCTCCGGGAGGTCGTGCGCCTCCACCAGGCGGACGCGGAACAGCAGCAGCTCAGCCGCGAGTCCATCCCCATGCTCAAAAACCCGCGCGTCCTGGCCGAGATGCTGGAGACGAACCGCCGCGAGCTCAGCCCGCGCTTTCTCAAGCTCATCGAGGAGGGCCGGGCCGACGGCTCCATCCGCACGGACTACGCCCCTGAGCTCGCTGAGCTCATACCGCTGCTGACCAGTCTCTGGCTCGCGCCGACGGTCTACCCTGCCACGGCGGAGGGCCTGAGACGCAAGTTCCGGCTCATAGGCGAAATGCTCACAGCCTTGGGCCTGCCGCTCGTGGACGAGTCCGTCCTCAGCCTGGCCGACGAATATATCTCCAAGCTGTAGTTTCACAGGCTGCCCCGCGGGGCAGCTCTGTTTTGGCAATATACATACCTTATGAATGTATGTAAAAGGAGGCAGACATGGCAAAGAACAGACTGTTTACGAGGGATTTCACGCTTTTGGCCCTGGGCCAGGCCTTTTCGCTGGTGGGCAACTGCGGGCTGAGGTTTGCGCTGTCCATGTACGTGCTGGAGCAGAGCGGCTCGGCGGGGCTGTTTGCGGGACTGCTGGCTGCGGCGGCGCTCCCGGCGATACTGCTCACGCCCTTCGGCGGCGCGCTGGCGGACAGGTGCGACAGGAGGAAGCTCATGGTCGCGCTGGACGCTGCCTCCGGCGGGGCGGCGCTCCTGGCGGCGGCAGCGCTCTGGCGCTTCGGCGGGCTGGTCCCGGCGGCGGCGCTGCTCATTGTCCTATCCGCGCTCGGCGCTTTTGAGTCGCCCACGGTGCAGGCCTGCGTCCCCCAGCTCCTGAGCGGGGACGACGTGCTCCGCGGCAACGCCGTGGTGAACCAGATCTCGGCCCTCGCCGCCCTGGCAACGCCTTTCCTGGGCAGCCTGATGTACGCGGCTCTGGGTCTGGAACCGGTGCTGCTTGCCGCGGGACTCTGCTTTTTCGTGACGGCGGGGCTGGAGCTCTTCATCCGCCTGGGCAGGCCCGCCGGGAGCGGTCCGGGTCGGGAGAGCGGCCTGCTGGCGGACCTGGCGGAAAGCCTGCGCTTCCTGCGCCGTGAGGAGCCCGGCGTGCTCCGGCTCCTGCTGCTGGCCGGAGGGCTCAGCTTCTGCGCAGCTGGCGCGGTGTTCGTGGGCCTGCCGCACCTTGTCCGCAACGTCCTCGGCCTTTCCGCGGAGCACTACGGCGCGGCGGAGAGCGCGCTCGCGGCCGCCGCCGTGCTGGGCGCCATGGCCGCCGGCATACTTGGCCCTAAGCTCCGGCGCTGGGACCTGCTCATCTGCGCCTTCGGTCTCGCGCTGCTGCCGGCGGCCGCGGCCTTCGCGCTGCCCTTGGGCAGCATCCCGGCCTTTATCCTGCTCACGGCCTCCTTTTGCGCGGGCCAGCTCGTGTGTACGCTCTTTTCCGTCCTGGCCGTCTCCATGATACAGCGGCGCACGCCGGAGGGGATGACGGGGAAGGTCATGGCCCTCAGCTCCGCGCTGTCCATGTGCTCCCAGCCCCTGGGCCAGCTCGCCTACGGCCTGTTCTTCGACCTCGCCGGGGCCGCGGCCCAGCTCGTCCTGCTGCCCACCGCCGCCGCGATCTTTGCCGCAGGGCTCGCCTCGCGCTGGCTGCGCGGTCTGCTCCGCGGCGGAGATTGATTCCGTTTTGGAATCTATGGCTCGGAAAACGAATTGCAGTCCCCCCGCGTCCAGGCTATACTGGGGCTGAGGAAATTCAGCCTGAAAAGGGGGACAGCGTCATGGAGAGGTTTGAAAACGGCGTGTACGATCTGCGCTCGGCCCTGGAATTCCTGCGCGGCAGGCCGGGTCAGCTGGCGGAGACGGAGGTGGAGGTGGACCCGGAGGCGGAGCTCTCCGGCGTATACCGCCGCGTGGGGGCGGGAGGAACGGTCATGCGCCCGACGAGGACCAACGGTCCGGCGATGCTGTTTCGGAATCTGCGGGTCTTCCCCGGCGTCTCCGCCGCCATTGGAGTGTTGGCATCGCGCGAGCGGGTGGCCGCCCTGCTCGGCTGCAAGAGCACAGACCTGGGCAAGCTGCTGTGCTCCTGCGTCGATGGGCCTGTAGAGCCCGTGCTGCGGGACTCTCCTGCGCCCTGCCAGGAAGTCGTACACCTGGCGTCCGAGCCGGACTTCGACCTCCGCAGGCTTCTGCCCGCACCGAAGAACACGCCCCTGGACGCCGGACCATATATCACGCTCGGCATGTGCTACGCCACGCACCCGGACACGGGCCGTTCCGACGTCACGATACACCGGCTCTGCATCCAGGGCCGGGATGAGCTTTCCATCTTCCTTCAGCCGGGCAGCCGGCACATCGGGGCCATGGCGGACAGGGCGGAGGAGCTCGGCCGCCCGCTGCCCATCTCCGTCTCCATAGGCGTGGACCCGGCGATAGAGGTCTGCTCCTGCTTTGAGCCGCCCACGACGCCCCTGGGCTATGACGAGCTGGCGATAGCCGGTGCGCTCCGCGGCGAGCCCGTGCAGCTCTGCCGCTGCGTCTCTGTGGACGAGCGGGCCATAGCGCGGGCGGAGTTCGTCATTGAAGGCGAGCTCGTCCCCGGCGTGCGCGTGCAGGAGGACCAAAACTCCGGAACGGGCTACGCAATGCCCGAGTTCCCCGGATACAACGGCGTGGCAAGCTCCGAGTGCCGCCTGCTCAAGGTCAAGGCCCTGACGCACAGGAAAGATCCCATCCTCCAGACCTGCATAGGCCCCAGCGAGGAGCATGTGAACATGGCCGGGATCCCGACGGAGGCCAGCATCCTGGGCATGCTGGAGCGGGCGATGCCCGGCCGGGTCCTGAACGTCTGCGCCCACCGCTCCGGCGGCGGCAAGTATATGGCCGTCCTGCAGGTATGCAAGAAGTCGCCCACGGACGAGGGCAGGCAGAGGCAGGCGGCGCTCCTGGCCTTTTCCGCCTTTCCGGAGCTCAAGCACGTCATACTGGTGGACGAGGACGTGGACATCTTCGACACGGACGACGTGCTCTGGGCGCTCAACACCCGCTATCAGGGCAACCTCGACACGGTGTTCATCCCCGGCGTGCGCTGCCATCCCCTGGACCCCAGCGCCGGGCCAGAGTACAGCCCGGGCATAGCGGACCGGGGCGTCTCCTGTAAGACGATCTTTGACTGCACGGTACCCTATTCGCAGAAGGCGCGCTTCCGCCGGGCGGAGTTCCTGGAGGCGGACCCGGCGCACTGGCTGCCCGGCTGGGAGGGCTGAGCATGGAGCCGAGGCTGATAGTCGGAATAAGCGGCGCATCCGGCGCGCCGCTGGCCCTGGCCTTTCTGCGCGGGCTCAGGGCGGCGGGCGTGGGCGCGGAGCTCATAGTCAGCCGCGGCGGAGCGCTGACACTGCGTCAGGAGTGCGGCCTGGAGCCGCAGGACCTGGCCGTATACGCCGACGCCGTCTATGATAACGACGACCTCGCCGCGCCACCGGCTTCCGGGAGCCATCCCTCGCTGGGCATGGCAGTCGTACCCTGCAGCATGAAGACCGCCGCTGGCATCTGCACGGGCTACAGCGACAACCTCCTCGCGGACGTGGCGCTAAAGGAGCGGCGGCGTCTGGTGCTCGCGGCCAGGGAGGCCCCGCTTTCGACCCTGCACCTGCGCAATCTCTACGAGCTGAGCCGGCTCGGCGCCGTCATCGTCCCGCCGGTCCCCGCCTGGTACGCCAAACCGGAGACCATGGCCCAGGCCGAAGCGCAGATCGCCGCGCGCCTGCTCGCGCAGTTCGGCATCAGTTCACCCGAAGCCCCGCTCTGGACGGGCATGGAACAGACATAAAAAGCCCCGGCCCGACGGCATGGACGCCGCCCGGCCGGGGAATTCCATATATTCCGGTATGTTATCTCCTGCTCCGCCGCTTGAGCCAGACGGCTGACACAGTACCCGCAATGAAAATGGCAGTGCCCAAGGCTATGAGGACGATGCACAGTATATACGTCTTGTTGTGCGCAATGTCGTAATACATGATACCGGGCTGGTCGAACAAGTGGCCCAGCCCGATCTCCTTGAAAGGCGTGCGTACATCCTGCCTGAGTCGCAGCGCGAGCGAGAGGAGGAGCGCGCCCATGCCGCTCGTGAACAGGCCCAGCAGCGCGTAATATACGCCCGCGAGCCAGCCCCATCGCCGCGCCGCCTTTTTCAGGAGCTTCGGCAGGCCCTCCGTCCAATCGCCGGACTGCGTCTGCGGCGCCTCCGACTCGTCCTCAGAGAGCAGCCAGTCCAC
>ENA-UOJG01003267-UOJG01003267.1-human-gut-metagenome-genome-assembly--contig:-C47-NODE-3267-length-11757-cov-4.898393_pt1 | contig 11757 bp, 6 predicted proteins | sample MGYA00242340_ERZ723887 | MGnify/ENA metagenome assembly ERZ723887 | reverse complement strand
CACGCGAGTACCGTCGGACGTCACACCGTAAATATTATGGATGTCCATGTTTGGATCACTGTCTGTTCTGAAATTGAACGCCAACGCCGAAATATTCTTCAACTTGTCTTTCATATCTGCGTACGAAACGTCCGTATCGGCAGCCGCGTTCTCCCAGTATCCATCGTTTTTAACATACGTTGTATCGAGGGCTATCCGATAGGTTGCAAGCTTTACATTCGGGCTTTCGTGTTCCCCGACGCTAAGCCTCATTCCGTTCTCTCCGCTACTGCTGAATCCGTCCTTTATTTCATAAACCGTTCCATCGGGCAATGTTCGAGTGATAACAAGCCCGTCGGTACGCTTACCTATCCTGTAAATTTCGTCCTGATTATCGGATCTTACGTCAAGCATAAAGAACGTTGTTCCGCCCCATTCCGTCGGCGTATTTATCACATATTCAAGGTAATCATATTGCGTAAGATCTGTCTTTTCCGGCTTTATTCTCACGTTTACGTGCCCCCACACGGCGTCACTCTTTTTTCTTACGACAATTCCTTTGTATTCGCTGACGTTCGGGCTCTCATACCCCTCGGGGAATTTCGAAAGCCTTATGGGTTGCAGGTATTTGTCAGCAGACGTTTCCGTGACGGTGAAAGTTACGTCCGAAGAAGCGGTAAGCGTGATCTTCTGGACGGTGCCGTCCACGATCTCGACCGAAGGCGAGGTTTTGAGGCTCGAAGTTATGTTCTTGATCGCGTAGCCGCTGTCGGGCGTAAGCGTGATCGAAACGATATCTCCGATAAGGACTTTTCCGCTGCCCCACGACGACGAAGCGTTTATGTGGCTGTCGCAATTCGTCGTAATCGTGTACGAGTGGGCGGCGGCGATTTCGGTTTCGGCTTCCGCGCCCGTTTTGATCGAAACGTTCTTGATAACGTAACCGAAGCCTGCGGCGTTATACAGCGAATAGATCGCTTTGCCGCCGAGCACCGCGTCATCCACAACGGAAGCAAGACTCCACGCCGAGCCGACCTTGATGAACGCGAGAAGTTTCGAGCCGGTCTTGACGTATCTGAACGCAACGTCGGAGTTCTTGACCTGTCCGTTATTCCACATAAGGTGCGAGCCGTTGTAGCTCTTCTGATTGTTGTTCCATGCTCCTTCGGGCATATCCATAACGTTACCGCCGGCAAAACCTATTCCGTAACTGCCGTTTTTCGTGCGAGCAAGAGCTCCCACGCAGAGGTAGTCCGAGGAAACGTTGTTGATCGTAAAGTCGATAACCGCCGTATCTTCGCAAACGCCGTTGAAATAGATATGCTTGTAAGACGTACCGTCAACGACGTTTATCGTGCCGTCGGTCTCGTAATCGGAGTAATCGTAGCCCGGATACGAAGCATACGTCGTTTCGCCGATAGTTGCGAAACCGCCGACGATTCCGTCTGCCGCCGCGCGGATATCGAGGGCGGTTTTGCCCACGCCGTCCGCGGTGAATTTAACCGTCCACACCGTACCGTCGGCGTTGTGCGAAGCGGTTAAGGTCGCGTTTTCCGCCGTAACGTTGCGGATATAATAGCCGTCATCTGCCGTGACGGTATATTCGAGTTCCGCGCCGATTCCGTACTCTTCCCCGCTCGTTTTTTCGATCGTCACTTTGTCGAGGTGCGTTCCGATCGGAGCGGCTAAGGCATAGGGGTGGTTTTCGGCGATAAAGCTCTCCGCTTCGGCGCCGACGATTATCGAGACGTCTTTAAGGTCGACGTCAACTCTTCCCAACGAGGTGGAATACATGGCGTAAGCGCTCTCATTCGCGAAAGCGTTGTTGCGTTCGGCGTAGAGGAAGCGCCATGCGCCCGCCTCGGAGTCGTACACATAAGCGGCAAAGGATTTGCCGACGTGAACGTAACGCATTTTCACTTCTTTGCCGCGAAGGCTTGCCAAGGAAGTATTGAACAGGTACGAATAACCCACGCTATGAGCCTCGGAAGTCGAATCCGACCATTCGAGATTACTGAAAGTGCGGACCTGCCCGCCGACGACTACCATACCGAAGCCGTCTCCGAGGCTGTCGTTTACGAGCGCCGCGCCGATACCGATATACTGATCGTAATAGCGATAGGTCGATCCGTCCTCGGTCGAGGGCGCGTTGTTGATATAGGTAAAGTCGATAACCGCGGCGGTCGATTTTTTGTCGCCGAACATTACGCGCTTGCTTCCCGAGTTTTCGGAGAGGTGCGCGGTAGTGCCCGTTTCCGCCGAGCCGCCGATCGTCCAGCCGCTAAGATCGCTTTCGTAAACCTTGCTGCCGAGCGCGGTCGAACCGCCGATTGCCGCGCGGTCGAGGGAAACGATTTCGGAAAGAATTCCGTTTTCACCGAAGTTCTCGTCTGCCGTAATACGCTTTGTGATCGGAAGATAGCCGTTCGCGGTGACGGTGACGTCGTAAGCGCCGCTTATAACGAACTTTGTTTCGTCTTCTTTGACGAAGATCGCGAAGTCTTTCGCCGCGATATCGGCAAAGTTCGCTTCGCCGCTCGAAGATGTCGTCACGGTGTACGCAACGGACGGATAGTCTACGTTCGTAAGCGTGACTTTCGCGCCCGAAACAGCCGCGCCGTCCGCTTTTACGCCGAGTGAATAGGTTTTGCCTTTTGCGGGATTGCCTTCGATATCGGTGACGGCGGTGAATTCGACCGCTGCCACGGTATTGCCTGTCTTACTTATAAGCGGGTTTGTTCCGTCGGCGTCCGCAAGATAGGACGGAATGTATTTGCCGTCGCGTGCCGAAACGACATACTCCTCGGTTTTGTCCTCGCCGTTGATCGAAAAGGAGCTTACCACGTAACCGACGGGCGCCTCGACGCCGAGCGAGAGGTTGTCTTTTGTGTCGAGTGCGAGTTTGTCGGTAGTAACCGTACCGCCGCTGCGGCGGTTATAGTCGAGAGTTACGCGGCTGGCATTTCTTTCGGCGAGCTTTTCGTCCGCTTCGGTTGCGGTGAGCGCGGTTGCGTAGGAATTAACGAACGCCGCGTCCGCTTCGGTTGCGTAAAGACCGGGGGCGTATTCGCCGCCGTACCAGCTCTGCGAGTCGGCGTACATGAGCGTGCCGTTGACGAACGCGAAAATCGAATCGCCGCGCTTGATCATTTCAAAATGCACGGGCTCGGTCGAATCATACGCTGTGTATTTGTCGCGCGTCACGTAAGTTTCGTGGTACTTTCGGTCGGGATGGTATGTGAGCGAATTTACGTTGTACGCGGGCGAATCGCCTTTGAGGCTGCCTGCGTTGAGGTAAACCGCGCGGAATTTGTTGAACGAGGTCTGCGCGGTAAGTCCGACTTTACCGTTCGTCGCCGACACGTCGATATACGTTTCGGCATAGAAATTCTCGGCATAAACGTCCTTGAAGAACAGTACTTCGCTCAGCCATTTTCCGCCTGAAATTACAAGCCCTTCGTCAAGGTAGTTGTCCATATTCCAGTTTCCGGTTTTTGCGAGACGGTGCCCCGCCATAGCCGCGCCGAGGCGCTTGCCGGACTCTATCGCCGAATCGTCCTTGTCTGCGGCGAGATAGCCCGATTTCCCGAATTTCGGGTAATGCGAAAGAAAGTCGGGTTCGGTGAACGTCGGGTATACCATGCTGCGGATATAGTTGCCGCCGCTAAGCGTGATATGGCGGTAAAGCGGCTCGATCGCGACGTATTCGGGAATATCGTCAGCGTCGATCTTTTCGAGCTCGCTCAGTCCGAGCGCGCGCCAGCTGACGAACATTTCGGTGGTCATCGATTCGGTTTTGCCGTTCACTTCGCCCGAAACGGTCGTGTTCGCTTCGAAATGCTGTTGCGAATACGATCGCTGTCCGAAAGCGTCCGTTTCGAATTTCATAAGCTTGTTGGACTGCGTTGAATCTACGTCTTTTAAATGTATATAGAACGTAAAGCCGGAGTTGCTGCCCACATACTGGTCGAGGTCGTACCGTCCGCGCCAGATGATCGCGGGGTCGTAAACGGTGGCGGCTACGTACACGCCGTATTCGGAAAACGCGGTCGTGTACTCCGCCGTAATTCCGTCGTCGCCGTGGTAAAGCTTTGCGCCGAGACTGTCCTGCCAGCGGGCTTCGTCCAGAACTCCGTCGATTTTCATATCGTCGTCGTGCTTATCCGTAAACTCCTGACGGTAGCAATATTCGTACTTTCCGCTGTTGTCGTCCGTCACTTCGCCGCCGCAGGCGCCGAACGCGACCGTCGCTATCGCCGCGCATGCGAGCGAAAACGCGATTTTCCACTTTTTACTCATCTTTTACCTCCCTATTTACCGAGCACGCAGATTTCCGAAACGCGGATTTCTTTGTTTTTGTCGCTCAGCTTGTTCGAAATTTCGATTTCGATTTTACTTACCTTGATCGGGTTGAACGAAGCGACCGCTCCTCCTCCCTGACGCATAAACGCGTTGTCGGGGTCGGCGGCACTGAACGAATCGGCGGGAACTTTGAGGTCGGCAATTCCGACGATTCCCGTGTATTTCGCACTCGGGTTGTACCACGCGGGCTTTTCGGCGAGGGTGAAGAAAATTCTGCTCGCGCCCCCGAACGCGTAATCGTAACGCGCACTGTTGTAGATCATGATCGCGCGAATCTCACGAGGTTCGTCGAATTCGAGCGTGATAACCGTCTTGCCCTTTGCCCTGTACTCCATATCGAAGAAGTAATCGAGCATCGTGACGCAACCGTCGGTGAGGTATTTGACGGAGTTTTCGTCCGCGGCGTTAGTGGCGGTGACTTTCGCTTTGTCCGCGACGTTACTGAGCCCCGAAGCTACTTTCGGAAGGGGTTGGACGAATTTCGTTGGTCCGTTGCCGAACAGAATATCGTAGCCGAGCTCGGGATCGAACGCGTAAGTCTGACGGTCGAACGCATACACGCGACCGTTCTGGTTGGCGATCGTGGTGTTGGTAGGATCGCCGTGCACCCAGTAAACGTTGTAAAGTTCGCCGTCCGCTTCGACGTAAGCGTTGTGTCCGACGCCCGTCATATAATCGTTGGTGGCGTTGACGCCGAGCGCCGAACGCTCGCGGGAGAGTTTTTCGTATTTGTAGTCGTCGCCGAGAATCTTTTCGGACACAGCCTGATGACAGCCGTAGTCGCGGGCGGCATAACCGGTATGCGAATAGGTAAGATAATAGCGCTTTTTGCCGTCGGCGGAAGTGTGAGCGAGCATTTGCGCGCCTTCGACGAGCGATCCCTCGTAGTCGTTCGTTACGCCTTCGAGTTTGTACGAATTATAATCCCATACTCCCGCGCCCTCGCCGGTGTACGTAACGGACTGTGCGTTCGGGTAGGCTATCATGCGCATCGTTTCGTAATTCGGAGTGCACCAGTCCTTCATTTCCATACCCCAGATGGCAAGAACGCCCTTTATCCAGTGTACAGAGAAGAAAAGATATATTTTGCGGTTGCCCTGCTCGTCGTAGTCGATAAACGGCGAACAATCGATTCCGGGCATAGTGCCCGCGTTAAGCACGCCCCCGTTGTACTCGGACGAAGTCTTGTAATCTTCGCCCCACGTATTCTTCGCATACGTTTCCAGATCGAAGTGGTCTTCTATGTTTATAACGGGATATTTCGATCGTATAACGTCGCCGTTGCGATTTATCGTTTCGCCCGCTTCGTTCTTCTGAACGGTTTCGCCTTCAAACGTGTAGTACTCCTCGCTCGTGAGCGCGCGGAACGGACCTTGCGGAACGTCCGCTACGAAAACCGTCATATGGTAGTTGTTCGGGTTGTAATCTTTCCCCTCGCCATAAGCGTTTTTATAACCCGCGAGGTGCGCTTCGTCCGTCCAGCTCATCGCCGAGAAAAACATATAGTACTTGCCCGTCACGTCATCGTAAATAACTTCGGGCGCCCAGAGGTTCTGCTTTATCCAGTCGGCGCGCTCGAGCCGCGCGGAATACCCTCCGTCCACCGCGCCGCAAAGCTCCCAGTCGTTGAGGTCGCGACTGCGCAAACACGAAAAGCCGTAGGAGCGATCCTCTTCGTTCCACTGCGTGTATACTCCGCCGTTGCCCGACGTGTACTGATAGAAATAGCCGCCGTTTTCGGGGTCCTGCTCCTTACTTACCCAGATGACGTCGCTGTCGCCGCCGAACACCGTAAGGTCGTTGCGGTAGAACACGCTTGAATCGTACTCGCCCGTCATTCCCGCGCCGCGGAAACAGTCGAGCGCGATCGCTTCGCCTTTAAATTCTCCGCAAGCCGTCATCGGCGCGGCACAGACGATTGCGGCAAATATTGCGGCAACCGCGCCGAGTATTTTCTTTTTCTTCATCGATTAAGTCCTCCTTGATCTTTTTACGTTTGTCGTGCCGTCAGCCTTTGAAACCCGACGAAATGGACATATCTTTCATAATGAATTTCTGCGACGCGAGGTACAGCAATATGAGAGGGAGCATTGCGACGAAGCACCCCGCCATACGGAGCGGCCAGTTCTGAAGGTACGGGTCCTCGTACTGCGCGAGCACGAGCTGCAACGTTGCCGATTCGGCGGTGGGAAGGTAAAGAAGCGGCCCCATATAGTCGTTATATCCCGTGATGAAATACAGAATGAATTGCGCCACGAGCACGGGAACGGAAGTCGGGAGCATAATGCGCATAAACGTGCCGAAGCACCCGAGCCCGTCGATTTTCGCGCACCCGATCAGATCGTCGGGCATCGAAATGTAGTACTGCCGAAGGAAAAACACCACGCCTATCGTTCCGAAAAGCCTCGGAACGAACAGCGGCAAAGCCGTGCCTATCCAACCGAGCTTGTCGAAGATGAGGTACGACGTGATAAGTCCGATATTGTTCGGAATAGTCATCGTCGCGATAAGCACCGAAAACATTAAGGTTTTTCCGGGAAAACGGACTTTTGCGAATGCGAACGCGGACATTGCGGATACGAACACGCCTATGAGCGAGCTCGGACCGTAATACAACATTGTGTTCAGAAACCCGCGGATTATCGAATAGCCGCCCGCTTCCTCTATGAGCACGCGACGATACATTGCGAGCGAGGGGTTTTCGGGCCAGAATTTGAAGTACGCGCCCTGCGCTTCGTAAGGTGTCATGATCGACGTTGCGAACATTATATAGAACGGAGCGATCACGAACAGAATCACGAGCGCAAGAAGAACGTATCTTATTACGCGGTGAATTATCCAGCCGGTTTCGCACTTTTTTCTGACGGTGAGAATTTTAACGGGCTCAGTCATAGCACACCCACTTTGCGCTGAGACGGAAGTTCAGCCGCGTGAAGATTATAACAGCGATCGCGACCACCCAACTGAGCGCGCTCGCCATACCTATTCCGAGCCTGGAGTAGAAGCGCCAGCTCATAAGATACATGTAGTAAGACAGGGTGACGGCTCGGTTTGCGGGTCCGTAGCCGTTTCCGGATATGATCTGCATAACGCTCATTTCCTGAATCGCCGCGACGAGCTGCGTTACGAGCAGATAGAAAAGCGTCGGTGTGATGCACGGTACGATTATCTTCCAAAAAACCGTAATTTCCTTTGCTCCGTCCACTTTTGCCGCTTCGCAGATTTCCTGACGGACGTTGCGGAGCGCCGCCTGCATAAGGACTATGTTCGTGCCGTTTTGCCACGCGCTGATGAGCAGTACGCTCGGCATAAACCATTGCGCGGACGATATGAACGGCACTTTGCTAAGCCCCATCGACACTAAAATCGTGTTCGCGACGCCGAAGTTCGAATCGAGTATCCACGACCACATAAGCGTCACGCCTACGCTCGAACACACGCTCGGAATAAAAAGGATCGTGCGCACAAACCCCGAGCCTTTGAGCCCTTTTGTGAGCAGGTTTGCGATAAACAGCGACATAAGCATATTTATCGGAACGCTGAGGCAGTAATAAAGGCTGTTGAGTATCGCGGTGCGGATCATTCCGTCCTCGTCGCGGAAGATCGCGGAGTAGTTTTTGAATCCTACCCACGTCGCGGAGAACAGGTCGAAGCCGAACATGTCGGTGAACGACAGATACAGCGACATGGCAAGCGGGAAAAATCCGAAAATCAGATACCCGACGAACGGTCCGCAAGCCATTAAAAAGCCCGCGATCGCTTCGCCGCGATTTTCGTATTTTTTCGGCTTATTCCATTTTATAGCGGTATTGTTCATAGTTTTTGACTAAATCAGTAGGAGGCGAGTTTGTTGTTGGTTTTTGTCACGGCTTCGCTTGCCCACGCGTCGTAGGACATAGTGCCGTTGCGGACGTAAGTGTTGAGGTCGTTCGCCCAGACGTTGATCCACTCGTAGTCTTCCATGTACCACCAGTCGCCCGACGTCTGATAGCCGAGATTCTGTTTGAACAGTCCGACGTTTTGCGGCGCGGAGCCCGAAGCGAATTCCATTTCGGAGAGAAGTTCGGCTTGATTCGGGAAGAATCCGTGCTTTGCCTTTACTCTCTGTCCGTCTTTGCCCGCCATCCACGCGATGAACGCGGCGGCTTTTTCCTTCTTTTCGGATTTTCTTCTCACTACCATACCCATGGAGTTCGACTGACCCGCGACTTTGCCGCGCGCTTTGACGGTATCGTCGGCTGCGTCCGCGGGGTTTGCGTACTCTTTGTAGACGAGAAGAGGCGCTACGTCGTAAGTGAATTTGTACTCGTCCATATATTCGGAAATCATCGGCATGTAGGTCGAATATTCCACAATCATCGCGATCTGCCCCGACCAGAACCAGTTGTAGTCCTTTTTCGCAAGCAGAAGGTTGGGGTTTGGCGAAACGTTGATGCCGTACTTGCCGTTCACGGAAGTAGTTTTACTTGCGCCCAGGCGAACGTACCGCTCGAACGCTTCGCGGATCGACGGAAGCTCGGCAAGCGTTCCGTCAGCTTTTGCCGCCGTAACCGTTTCGCGGATACCGAGCGCTTCGCCCGACGTGTGAGAATACGTTCCGTCTGCGTTCGGAGCGGGGATTTCTCCCGCCGCGAGGTCGTACTTATCGTTGAAACCGAGCGTTTCTCCCGCCGCGTATACCGTACCCGAAGCGCCCGTAAAGGTCTTTCCGTCCGCTACGATATAGTTGGGGCTCGGGTCGAGAAGCGAGAAGTTGTAATCGCCGTTGCCGCTGAGGTCGGTGAGACAGTCTCCGCCCACGCTCCAGCCGTACATAAACCACCACTCGGTGAAAAATCCGTACTCGACGGTGCCGTTTGTCGTATCTTTGAGAAGCTTGCCGTCGTTGTTCTTATACTCGTCCACAAGAGAGCAATCGTCGCGGTTGAAAAGCCGCGCGAGGTCCTCCGCTTCGTCCCAGTTCATTGCGATGCGGTTGTTGAAAACAAGCACTTCGTCGCCGTTCGGCTGATTCCATCTGCTACCGCCGTAAGTAGGTTTTTCGCGGTAAAAGCCCTTTTTCGGGAGTTTCGTCATATTTTTGAACTTTCTGACGGCAGAAGCGCCTACGAGCCCGTCGTTTTTCATCCGATCGTATTCGGCCTCGTAATCGGCGCGTGTTTTACCGCGATTATCCGCTTTTTCTCCCGCCCAGAACGCCTCCGTATCCGCTTCGTCAACGCTTATAACGAGTACGCCCGCCTGACGGAAAAGCGTTTCGTTGTAGTACAGCGCGGTCGGGCGCGAATCGAGCGGCAAGCCGTAAATGTCGTCCGTTTCGCCCGATTTTTTGGTTTCGGCGTTGTAGCGGTATCTGCCCGCAACCGACGGATATATATCCGAAATATCGACGTCCGTCACCGCGCCGAGCTCGGCGGTGATCGGCGAAGTGAGCCGCGCGCCCACGTCCTTTTTGAAGTTGTCCTCGTTCTCAAGGAACACGTCGGGTCCCGAGGTCGTGCTCGCCGCCGCGACTACCGAGGTGTCGTACTGCCCCGGGGTCTTGACTGTGAGCGCCGCTTTTATGCCGTGGCTCGCGCCGTAGCTCGCGTTGAACTCGTCCACCATCGCTTTATAAGCCGCGACTTCGCTTTCCGAGCCTTTCACCCAGAAATCTATTCTGTTCGGGTCGCTCGCTCCGCAACCCGCGATCGGCATTACCGCGAAACACGCAACAAGCACCGCCGCCAAAATTTTCTTTAACCTTTTCATAACAACCTCCGCTAATCATTTTCCCGCCGCTAAGGCGATCGCTCTTTCAAGCTCTTCCGCGCCGCCGTCGAGACGTAATATCCTGTGTTTGCCGTTTTCATCGGGAACGAACGAGGTCACGCCCTCTTCGTCAATCGACACGACGCCGTTTTCGCCGATTTTCAGTCCGTACTTTTCGCCGTCGATCGCCGCAAGACACGTCACGGGATCCCAGCTTTCGCGCTTGAATCCGTCCACGCTCTCGCCGGCGGCTTCGGCAAAGCTCGTCATCGAGTAGCGGACGGGCTCGGGCATATCTTCGGGGTATGTAAACACGCGCGCGCCGAGCTCGTGCGGCGAAAACACTATCGGAACGGGGCAGTTCGCCGCGAAATACCGAGCGGATCCCACGTCCTGTAGTATGTTCCATTCGGCTGTCGGCTTTCCGTCCGCTTTCGGTCGGAACGCCCCGCCCATAACGTAAATTTCGCTTACTTTTTCCTTAACGAGCGTTTCGCCGTCTTTATCCGAATATTCGTCCGCGCCGCTTTTGAGAAGCTCGGACATATTGCAAAGCGGTCCGATTGCGACGAGCACGATTTTTTCGTCCGCTTCGGCGAGCGTTTTTCTTATAAGCCCCACCGCGCCGATCTCGGGCGTTTTCGCGCCGTATTTCTCGGCGACGGCACGCGCGTAATTGTTATCGAAGTCGCACGCGAGCGGCGGCAATTCCGTTCTTCCGATCGGAACGTTTATGCCGTAATAGTCGCAGACGGCTTTCGCCGTTTCGGGCGCGCCTTCGCGCGTGGTCGAGCACGTTACGGCGAGAAGTTCGCATTTCCCCTCGCGCGCTCTGCCGAGAACCGCGCCGAGCGCCACCGCGTCGTCGCAATCTATTCCGATGTCTGTATCGAGCACGATACGTTTTCTTTCTTTCATTCGGGCATCATCTCCGTATGCAGATAGTTTGGTCGGCGCCCGCCTCGTGCGATAAGGCGCTTCCTTCGGCGAAATAAGGGTATCACATCTTCGCTTTAATGTCAATAGGCTCAAAGCAACACCACTGATTTTTGATATGTTTAGCATTTTTTCTGTCATACTTTCGGCGCCCGCTTACCGCCCGAAAAATAAAAAAATCGGCGCGAAACCGATTTTCGACCGATAAAACGGCAAATCGCGGGTTTTTCGCATTTTTGCCGACAACCGAATTTAAGTATGTTAACAATGCTTATCAACGTCATCGAAAGCGCGGGTGTATTGTTTGCCGTTTTTTGAAACGCATTTACAAAACAGCGTGCCTTCATCGTTGATGAATCCGAGACCGGATAACTTTTCGTTAGAATTTCTAGCTTTTCTGATTGAGTAAACTACTTTTTTCATTTGGGATATACCTCCGTTTTTTATTAGCCTTTCGGCAAAGACGGAGTAGCACCGAGAAAAGCAAACGTAAGTGCGAGTTAAAGTCGCAATCCCGGAAGTCAACGACAAAGGACAAAATTGTTGCGTAAATGAAAAAAGAGCCAAACTCAATAGCGAGTCTGACTCTTGGTATTATTAAAGTTTTCAGCGACAATTTTTCCCGTTTACTTCGGCTTTTAACTGTGCTACAACGGCAAAGACGAAAGGCAAAAAACCGGAGCGGTATGGGCAAAGAACTTTATTCCGAATTGAGAAAGAAAAAAGATA
>ENA-UOJG01003265-UOJG01003265.1-human-gut-metagenome-genome-assembly--contig:-C47-NODE-3265-length-11766-cov-15.228759_pt1 | contig 11766 bp, 9 predicted proteins | sample MGYA00242340_ERZ723887 | MGnify/ENA metagenome assembly ERZ723887 | reverse complement strand
CACGGCCTCATGGTCCCGAACCATGCGCGCTACCAACTGCGCTACACCCGGATATGAAATTTTACAGTTTTACACCACAGAACAGTAGTATTATACGAGCTTCCTTCCGTTCTGTCAAGAGTAGAATCCACTTTTTTCAAAAAGCCCCGCAGTCAGCTGGCTGCGGGGCACTGGCGGGAGCATGTGAGGATCGAACTCACCTTAGAGGCTCTTCACCCCTATCACCGGTTTTGAAGACCGGGGGGCACACCAGCACCCATCTACTCCCATATCGGGGACGGCGCGCGCCGTCCCGTTTTTTCACAGCTCTCCAAAATGCGCGCCCGCTCTTCGGACATCACCCTCACGGCGCAGGATCCCTCGCCGGTCGTAGTATTCCAGCAGCAGCAGCGCGTGATCGCGCGAGGTGCCGAGCACATCGCGAAACTCCCCCAGTGCCAGCGTATCGCGCGTTTCAAACCACGCCTTCACGCGCGCATCGACGGCTGAGAGAACGTTTTTTTCAATGCAGCGATCCGGCGCGAGCAGCACCAGCTCACCCACGCTCAAAAGACTTTCAATCACCTGCGCGCACTCCGTGCGGTCTTTTCTGTCAAACGAGGCACAGAGTTCGTCCGTTTTCAGTCCGGTCGGCCCTGCCGCACGGCACAGGCGAAGCATTTCCTCTCGGATCGCGCGCTGACGTCTGGTGAGCCGCACGGAAAAATCCGCAAGCGCGCAATACTCCGTCGTCCGCTTCAGCTTCCCCTCGCGCGCAAAGCAGGCAAGGATCGCCTCTGCGTTCTGCCGCGTCCCGCCGCGAAAGAGCCGCTGCCGCGCCTCGGCGAGGCGCATGCCTGCAAGCAGCGGATGCGCGCGGTGGTATTTTTGCAGCATCGCCTCGCAGTCCGTCCACAGCCCGTCCAGTACCGACGAAGCAAGGTAATCTGTCGGCGAGAGGGCAACGATCTTCCCCCGCGCGCAGAGCGAGGCAAGCATTTTTTTCATGCTCTCCTCTTCTTCGTCAAAACGCGCGCAAAGCGTGGCAAACGCCATACCGTCTGCGCCGCATGCGCTGATGGCCTGCACGAGTTTTGCCTCGTCCGATCCGCTCTCGCGCACGACGAGCGAGGCTATCACGCACGCGTCGTTTCGCTTGTGCCGGTACGGATGCTCGTCCAGGATCACCCCGCCGCCGATCGTCTCAAGCGGCGAATAAAAGCGCACCACAAAGCGGTCGCCCTGCCGCGCCGCCAAATCCTCACTCAGGCGCAGCTGCGCATAGCAGCTCTCTCCGGGACGAAGCGCATCGCGGTCCAGCAGCACCGCCCGCACAAGGCACGCGGCCGCGCCGTGGTAGAGGTGCAGGCGCGCCCCGCTCTCGATCACTCGCCGGGAATCGCGCAAATTCTGCAATCTTACGTCGAGCATTCGCGTCGGTCGCAGCGACTCCGGCTCGCAGAGCACATCGCCGCGTCTGATGTTCTCTTTTTTGATGCCGGTCAGGTTGACCGCCACGCGCCGCCCGGCACAGGCTGCCTCCACATCGCGCCCATGCACCTGTAAATTGCGCACGCGGCATGCTTCCCCCCGCGGCAGGAGCGCCGCCTCCTCCCCGGCGGCAATACAACCGTCGATAAGCGTACCGGTCACGACCGTACCGAAGCCATCAACAGAAAACACGCGGTCGATGGGCAGGCGGAACGGTGCGCGCGCGCTTTTTTCCGCCGTTTGCAGCGCCAGCTCATGCAGCGCCTCGCGCAGCGCCTCGATCCCCTCTCCCGTGCGGGCAGAGGTGCGCAAAACGGGCTTTCCTTCCAGAAATGTTCCCCGCACACGCGCTTTGATGTCCTCTTCAAGCATTCTGAGCCATTCGTCATCGGCAAGATCCGTCTTTGTGATGACGACAAGCCCGTTCTTCACACCGAGCAGTCCCAGAATGTCAAGATGCTCGACTGTTTGCGGCATAAATCCCTCGTCTGCTGCCACGATAAGCATTGCAAGGTCGATGCCGCCCGCGCCGGCAAGCATATTTTTGATGAACTTTTCATGCCCCGGCACGTCGACGATACTCGCACTTCCGCCATCTGAAAAATCAAGACGTGCAAAGCCCGGTTCGATCGTAATGCCGCGCCGCTTTTCTTCGGCCAACCGGTCGGTATCCACGCCCGTGAGGGCCTTGACAAGCTCCGTCTTGCCGTGGTCAACATGCCCCGCCGTGCCGATGATAACGTGCTTCATCGCAGCGCCTCCGCAGCCGCCGCGGCAAGTCCGGCAAAGTCCTTTTCGTCGATCGTGCGCACGCACAGAAGATACTGCCCGCGGTGGATGCGCGCAACGATGGGCTTTGCGCGCATGCGCAGCCGCTCTTCCAGTTCATCTACACTATGCTTTCCCGGATCAAGCGCGACCGCCCAACCGGGAAGCTCCTGCGCCGGCGCACTGCCGCCGCCGACCGCGTCCCCCGTCTTCACGAGCTGCGAGGCGACCCCTGCGCCGGCAAGCGCCTGTTGCAGGCGCAGCGCCTTTTCGCGCAGCGCCTCTTCTCCTGCCGACAGCATGGCAAGCGTCGGGATCTCGCGCGCGGCGGTATCCGTGTCCAGATATGCCCGCAGCGTCGCGTGCAGCGCGGCAAGCGTCATCTTATCAAGGCGCAGCGCCCGCGCGAGCGGGTGCTTTTTGAGCCGTTCAATGTATTCTTTTCTGCCGACGATCAGCCCCGCCTGTGGCCCGCCGAGCAGCTTGTCGCCGGAAAACGATGCAACATCCACGCCCGCGCGCAGACTTCTCTGCACCGTCGGTTCGCCGTGAATGCCGTATTGTTCCAACTCCACGAGCGCGCCGCTGCCGAGGTCTTCGATGAGCGGCAGCCCCCTTTCCCGCGCGAGCGCGGCAAGCGCTTCCCGCGGCACAGATTCGGTAAAGCCGACAATGCGGTAATTGCTCGTGTGCACCTTTAAGATTGCCCGCGTCTGCTCGCTGACAGCGCTTTCATAGTCGCGCAGGTGCGTTTTGTTCGTCGCGCCGACCTCGCGCAGCGTGCAGCCGCACTGGGTCACGATCTCCGGAATGCGGAATGAGCCGCCGATCTCGACAAGCTCGCCGCGCGAGACGATGACTTCACCCCCGCTGGCGAGCGCGGATAGAATAAGCAGCACCGCCGCGGCGTTGTTGTTCACAGCCATCGCCGCCTCCGCACCCGTCAGACGGCACAAGAGGCTCTCCACATGGCTGTGGCGCAAGCCGCGGCAGCCCCGCGCCGCGTCATATTCAAGCGTGGAATAGGCGTACGCGGCCTCCGCCGCGGCATTCGCCGCGCGCTCGCTCAGGCAGGCGCGGCCGAGGTTCGTGTGCAGCGTCACGCCGGTCGCGTTGATGACTGTACGCAGCGACGGTATCTGCTTTTCTTCCGCCCGCGCCAGAATGCGCGCGCACAGCTCGTCCGTCTCCGGCAGCGAGGAACGTCCGCCGCGCACTTCGCTTCGCAGCGCGTCCAGCTCCTCGCGCACGCTCTCGCGCAATAGCGTCTGCGACAGCGCCGACGCCTTGAGCTCTCCCCGATCGAGCAGCTCGTCCACCCGCGGGATAGAACGGAACAGATTTTCTTCCACGCTTTCCCCTCCTCACGCCCGACATACCATGCATCGGGCTCCAGTTCTCCAGTTTGACTTTACCCTATCAGAAAGGCCACCGCCCGTCAAGAAAAACGCGCAAAAAAGCGGTTCCTCCACATGGAAGAACCGCTTTTTCTCTTCTTTATTCCGCCGCACGGATCGCCTTGTTTTCCTGTCGCCCCTTGAGCAGAACCGGCACATCCATCAGCGAGAACACCGCCGCGAGCAGCACGGGGAAGCCGATCCAGTGATAACCGAAACGGTCGCGGAACCACGCAAGTGGGTTGCCGTCCGGCGCGTACATCAGAAACATGAAATTCGTATCGAGCAGCAGGTTGACGCAATAAATCGGCACCGCCATCGCCAACAGCAGCAAGAAGCATTTCCCTATGTACTTGACACTCGGCCGGATCTCACCGCCCGAAAACAGCATGATGGGATAGGCCGCAAGCAGAATGTGCACGCTCGTCGAATGCCAGAACATGAAGTTCGCCGCCGGAAGCGACGTCCACGTCAGGAACAGCAGCGCCGCCGTCGCCGCGGGGATACAGATAAAGTAGAGGAAATTGTCGAGCAGCCTGCTCGGCTTCCATGCGTGCAGCGCGATAAGGAAAATGTTGATCGAGCACAGGTGCAGCGGGAGATAGTCCCAGTTGAAATTCCCGCCGATCTGCAAACCGATCTGCTTGAACGCCTCGTCCGCAAGCAGGAGAACGGCAAAGAGCTTTCGCAGCTGCGCCCGCTTCTTCTCGTCCGCCGCCTTGTAGAGCTTGCAGCTCAGCGCGGCAAAGCCGATATACAGCGCAAGCGTCACCAGATGCCGCGCGCCGAAGAGCGAAAAGCCAAAGCCCTCGCCGATCGTATCCACCGTATCCCAAAAGTGCTCCACTTGATCCAGCCTCCCGCTATCTTTTTCTTCGCAAACAGCATATCATACGGCGGCTGAAATGCACCTGAAAAACTTTTTAAGATTTCAATATTCCATTCTCAGGCCCAGCATTTCCCCGCTGCTGCCGCCGCGGTACTCGCCGTTTTCGATCACGCGCTCGCCGAGTACAAACACCTCGTCAAAGCCCGACGCGCAGGCCTTCGGTGTGAGGTAAGTTCCTCTCTCGCGGATTTTCTCGGGGGCAAAAAGCAGCAGATCCGCGTCCGCGCCCACTTCGATCTTTCCCTTTCCCGCAAGGGAGAACCGCTCCGCTGCCTGCTGCGTCACCTTATGCACCGCCTGCTCGAGCGTGAGTACCTTTTCCCGCACGACGTAGGTTTCGATAAGCCGCGCGAATGCGCCGTACACGCGCGGATGTACCTGCCCGGTGCCGGGGTAGGTCGCGTCCGAAATGACACCCGAAAATGGTGCGCGCAAAATAGCCTTGAGATCTTCTTCGTCCGAGATGTAGTCGATCATCCCCGTATTGCACTGTTCCGCCGCCAACAGGTCAAAAAGTGCGTCGTAGGGATCTTTCCCGAGCGCGAGCGCGATCTCCGCGATGCTCTTTCCCTCAAAGCGGCGATATTCGTCCGTTCGAAGCCCGATGGCGACGACGTTTTCAAATCCGACAAGCAGCGTGATATTTTCAAAATCGCTGCCCGTTTCCATCCGCGCGCGCATCTCTTCACGCGCGGCGCGATCACGCAGGCGCTTCGTCAGCGTCTCTGTCCCACCCGCCTGAAACTCTGGCGGCAGCACGTGGATGAGCTGCGTTGAGCCGGCGGTGTAGGGATAGGCGTCGCACATCACGTCAAGCCCTTCCTCCCGTGCCCGGGCAATGAGCGAGAGCATCTCCGGTACAGCCTTGCGCGCGTTTCGCCCGCCGATGGCCTTGAGGTGGCTCACCTCCAGCGGCGTTTGCAGCGCGCGGGCGACCTCGATCATCTCGCGCAGCGCGTCCACCACGCCGTCGCCCTCCTGGCGCATGTGCACGCAGATGGGCACGCCGCTTTGATACAGCGGCGCAAGCGCGCGGATGAGTCCGTCGGTCGAATAGAATATCTCCGGCGCGTAGCCAAGGCCGAGCGATACGCCGCACGCGCCGTCGGCGAGCGCCTTTTCCATGTGATAGTGCATCTCTCTCATTTCAAGCGGCGATAACTCGCCCGCTTCAAAGCCCGCGGCAAGTGTGCGCAGTGTTCCCATGCCGGCAAGCTGCGCGCAGGAGAGCGGCAGGCCGCGGCTCTGCGCCGCCTTGAAATAGGAAGCGAGTGAATCAAAGCGCAGCTCCGGCGTGATCTCCCCCGTGATGGGCGCGAGATAGCGCGCGCAGGCGGGCGCATACTTTCCCGCGAGCGGCGCGAGCGACATGCCGCAGTTGCCATTCACGATCGTCGTCAGCCCCTGGCAAAGCTCCGCTCGCCCAAAATCCTTGCGGAACACCGCCGCATCGGCATGGCGGTGCATATCGATAAATCCCGGTGTCAGGCAGCGGCCTGCGGCCTCGATCGTCGAAAACGCCTGCGCGTCCGGCAAATTCCCAACCGCTTCGATCATGCCGTCCCGAATGCCGACATCCGCGTTGAACGCCGCCTTCCCCGTACCGTCAATGATCTTCGCACCGCGGATCAGCGTATCCAGCATGCTTATCCCTCCTTTTTTTGCAGTCTACCACACCGCGCAGCCGCTTGGCAAGGTCATTTCCCCTTGCAATCCGCCCCGGCGCAGAGTATACTGGAAAAAACGCAAAAAGGAGCCCTTCCATGAACAAAAAGAACCGCATTCACGACTGGCGCAAGCTCAAGTGGCCGTTTACCGTCACATTTCTATACTATTCCCTTCTCTCGCTTTACACTGGCACCGCCGAGCAGAGCGAGGACGGCTTTCTCACCATGTTCCTCACGGTTTTGATCGTGGACGCGGTCGCATATCTTTCCTACTGCTATTTTCTCTGCAAGAAAGAGGAGGACATGTCAAAGCTCTGGTTCGTCTTTATCCTCGCCTTTGTTCTTGTATCCACGCCGCAGCTCTCCATCCTCTGGCAGATGATGGCGGCGCACGTTCTCGGCACATGACCCTCTCAATTTCACATGGTTTCCCCAGCGCTCTTTCCGCATGGAAGGGGCGCTTTTTTCGTGCTCTCTGACATTTTTGCCCGGCTGTCAGAAAATCGGATAAGCCACTGCGTTTGCCCATAGTTTTCGACAATTTCCTTTGTTACTTTTAAGATAAAGATGGGGCTTTCCCGTCCGGGTGGCCGGCAAAAAGTTAACAGCTTATGCATTGAAACCGCCCCGCCTCTTTGCTATGCTGTTTTTATCGGGCCGCGTCTTTTTCACGCGGTCTGTAAAATGCTAAACAAAGGAGCTGAAGACATGCCGATCCGTCCGCTTGTCGATCGCACTTATCTCGAGCAGGTACTGCTCTCCCGCCTCTCCCGCGGCGAGGTACAGCAGTGGGTTCAGAAATACTTCCAGCCGTATCGTGAGCTGATGAGCTACTATCGCTGCGCGATCATGGAAGTGGAAACGAAGTTCAATGTGCTCAATGAAGAGCTTTCCCTGCAATACGACCGCAACCCCATCGAAACGATCAAAACACGTCTCAAGTCACCGGAGAGCATCATGGAAAAACTCTCCCGCCGCGGCTATCCCATGACTGTGGAGAGCATTGAGCAGAACCTCAACGATATTGCAGGTGTGCGCGTCATCTGTTCGCACCCGTCGGACATCTACAAGCTCTCCGACGCGCTGCTGCGTCAGGACGACATCACGCTCATCGAGCGCAAGGACTACATCGCAAACCCCAAGCCCAACGGCTACCGCAGCCTCCATCTCATCGTCGAAACGCCCATCTTTCTGCACGACCAGAAGCGGCTCATGCGGGTCGAGGTGCAGTTCCGCACGATCTCGATGGACTGGTGGGCCAGCCTTGAGCATAAAATCCGTTACAAGAAAAATCTCCCCGAGATGGACTATGTGGAGCGCGAGCTCTATGAGTGCGCCGAGATCAGCGCACAGCTCGACGCTCGCATGGAAAAGCTCCAGAAGATCGCCGCACAGGCAACCGAGGAAAGGGATCGCGCCCTTTCCTCCTGATTGAAAATGTCCGCTTCGCGCGGACACGGAAAGGAAGCGGGACAACAGGAACGCAGCAGAGAAGATCGCCCACGCAGCAGAGCGCAAAGCCGACATCATCCGCCTGTGCGAAAAGCACCGCGACATCGCCTTCCACGCCTTCACGAACGGCACGCTCATCGATCAGTCCTTCTGCGAGGAGATGCTGCGCGTCGGCAACTTCTTTGTCTCGGTCAGCATCGAGGGCTTTGAAAACGCCAACGACGGCCGCCGCGGCGAGGGGCACTTTGAAAAGGCGCTCGCGGCGATGGATCTCATGCACAAAAACCGCATTCCCTTCGGTGTTTCTATCTGCTACACGAGCAAGAACTACAAGGACGTCACGAGCGACGAGTTCCTTGATCTCATCATCTCCAAGGGCTGCTACTTTGCCTGGTACTTCCACTATATGCCCGTCGGCATGGGTGCGGGTACCGACCTTCTCCTCACTCCCGAGCAGCGCGCCTACATGAAAGACCGCGTCCGCGAGATCCGCGGCGTCACAGGCGGCAAGGAGCTTTACTGCATCGACTTCCAAAACGACGGCGAGTTCGCCGGCGGCTGCGTTGCCGGTGGGCGCATCTACTGCCACATCAACGCTGCGGGCGATGTGGAGCCCTGCGTCTTTATCCATTACTCGGGCGCGAACATCCGTGAGAAGAGTTTCCTCGAGTGCTTGCAGCAGCCGCTCTTCCTCGAATACCGCAAGGGTCAGCCCTTCAACGGTAACCACTTGCGTCCCTGCCCGATGCTCGAAAACCCGGAGCTGCTGCCCCAGATGGTCGCGCGCTCCGGCGCGCACTCGACCGACCTCGAAGCACCCGAGAGCGTGGAGCACCTGTGCGGCAAATGCAAGGCCTACGCCGCCTGCTGGCGTCCCGAGGCCGAAAAGCTCTGGGACGAGGAGCACTGCGAGTAAATGACTTTTCTGTAACCTTCCCCGATACGCAAGAAAGCCGCCGACCTGATGGTCGGCGGCTTTTGCCACATTTTCGAATTCTTTACTTGACTGCCGCGAGCAGGGCGTCCACGCGGTCGGTCTTCTCCCAGGCAACGCCGAGATCCTCGCGGCCCATGTGGCCGTAGGCGGCGAGCTGGCGATAAATCGGGCGGCGCAGATCAAGGTCGCGGATAATGGCGGTCGGGCGCAGGTCAAAAACCTTCTCCACAGCCTCTTCAAGCTTACCGTCGTCCACCTTGCCGGTGCCGAAGGTCTCGACCATGATGCTCACGGGGTGGGCAACGCCGATGGCGTAGGCAAGCTGCACCTGGCACTTTTCGGCAAGGCCGGCGGCCACGATGTTCTTGGCAACATAGCGCGCGGCGTAAGCGGCACTGCGGTCGACCTTCGTCGGGTCCTTGCCGGAGAATGCGCCGCCGCCGTGCGGGGCGCTGCCGCCGTAGGTATCGACGATGATCTTGCGGCCGGTCAGGCCGCTGTCGCCCTGCGGGCCGCCGATGACGAAGCGTCCGGTCGGATTGACATAGATCTTCGTATTCTCATCCATCAGCTCTGCGGGAACGGTCGGCTTGATGACCAGCTCGATCATGTCCTTGCGGATGGTCTCAAGAGAGGCCTCGGGCGCGTGCTGGGTGGAAAGGACGACCGTATCCACGCGGACGGGCTTTCCGCTTTCGTCGTATTCGACCGTGACCTGCGTCTTGCCGTCCGGGCGGAGGTAATCAACAAGACCCTGCTTGCGCACGTCGGTCAGTCTCTTTGCCATCTTGTGGGAAAGGGAGATCGCCAGCGGCATCAGCTCGGGGGTCTCCGTGCAGGCGTAGCCGAACATCATGCCCTGGTCGCCCGCGCCGTTGTCAAGCTCGCTCGCGCCGCTCGCCTTATTCTCGAAGGAGTTGTCCACGCCCATGGCGATATCGCCGGACTGCTCGTCGATATTGGTGATGACGCCGCAGGTATCGCAGTCGAAGCCGTACTTCGCGCGGTCGTAGCCGATCTCGCGGATCACATCGCGCGCGATCTTCGGGATATCGACATAGCAGCTCGTGGTGATCTCGCCCATGATGTGGACGAGGCCGGTGGAGACGGTCGTCTCGCAGGCCACGCGGCCATTGGGGTCTTTTTCGAGGATCGCATCGAGTACTGCATCGGAGATCTGGTCGCAGATCTTGTCGGGATGCCCCTCGGTGACGGACTCGGAGGTAAATAAACGCTTTGCCATGATTTCTTTCTTCCTTTCTTTTGCCGGAAAAACAAAAAATACTCTGCCGAACCGACAGAGTATCGCATTTTCTGCTCTTCCTCATCTTTCGATTCGTTCGTCGGATTTGGCACCTTGCCTCTTCGGGCAGGTTGTCGTGGTGTCATAGGGCCGATCCCTCAACCACTCTTGATGAAGTATTCACTTGTGGCTTTCGCCGAATCGTATTGTAGCACATTTGTGCGTTTTGTCAATCAATATTTTGTAATTTTGCGCAAAACCTTGACTTTGACTGGATTTATGCTACAATATTGCCCACGAATTGAATGTCATCGGAGGACTTGCGGCCGCAGCCGCAGCAGTCGAAAAGATGTCGGATGCGTCCGGTCAGGCAAATGACCGGGCTTTTTTTATGTACGCTCAACGAACCGGAGGCTTTGGAGGCTTTTTATGAAGATTTCCCTTTCCGATCATTTCACCTATCAAAAGCTGCTGCGCTTTGTCGCGCCCAGCATTTTCATGATGATCATCACCTCTATTTACAGCATTGTCGACGGCTTTTTCGTTTCGAACTTTGTCGGCAAGAATCCCTTCGCCGCGCTGAACCTCATCTTCCCCGTCATCATGGCGCTCGCCGCCTTCGGCTTCATGATCGGCACGGGCGGCAGCGCGCTCATCGCCAAAACGCTCGGCGAGGGCAAGCAAAAAGAGGCAAACGAGATCTTCTCCATGCTCGTCGTGGCGCTCGCGGTGGGCGGCGCTGTGCTGAGCGGCGTGTGCCTTCTTTTTCTTCGTCCCATCTCCTACGCCGTCGGCGCGACCGACCTCACGATCGATGACTGCGTGCTCTACGGGCGCGTGCTGCTCGCGTCTCTCCCCTTCTTCATGCTGCAAAACAGCTTTCAGAGCTTTCTTGCCACGGCGGAAAAGCCGCACTTCGGCCTGCGCGTGACGGTTTGCGCGGGTCTTACGAACATGGTGCTTGATTTTCTGCTCGTCTATGTCTTTCCGCTGGGGCTTCTCGGTGCGGCACTCGCAACGGCCTTTTCCCAGCTTGTCGGCGCGCTGATCCCGCTTGTCTACTTTCTGCGCCCGAACGACTCCCCCCTCCGTCTGACGCGCCCGTGCTTTGATCTCCGCGCGCTCGCGTGCGCCTGCGGCAACGGCTCGAGCGAAATGGTCAGCAACCTTTCCACCTCACTCGTCGGCGTCCTCTACAACATCCGTCTCATGGCCATCGCGCAGGAAAACGGCGTCAGCGCTTACGGCGTTCTAATGTATGTCAGCTTCATCTTCATGGCCTTTTTCTTCGGCTACTCCATCGCGGTCACGCCTGTCGTCGGCTATCACTACGGCGCGCAGAACCACTCGGAGCTCAAGAGCCTGCTCAAAAAAAGCCTGACCGTTACGCTCCTCTCGAGCCTTGCCATGACAGTCTCCGCCATTCTGCTTGCCCGGCCCATCGCCCACGTTTTCGTCGGCTACGACGCGGAGCTCTGCGACATGACGGTCAACGCGCTGCGCATCTACGCGCTCTCATTCCTCGTCTGCGGTTTCAATATCTTCGGTTCGGCGTTTTTCACCGGCCTCAACAACGGCACGGCCAGCGCGCTCATTTCGTTCCTACGCACGCTCGTCATTCAGGTCTCCGCCGTGCTGCTCCTGCCAGAGCTGCTCGGGATCGATGGCATCTGGCTTGCCATCACCGTTGCCGAAACGCTCACGCTGCTCGTTACGGGAGCGCTGTTCCTTGCGGGCCGTGAAAAATATCACTACGCCTGAATCTCCATCAACAGCCAATGAACGGCCGCAGCGGTCCCCCGCCGCGGCCGTCCTTGCGCATTTCGGCAGGCTGTGGTAAGATCATTTCAACAAATCGGAATTTATGGAGGTATGAATATATGGCAGGTGCGTATTACAAACCTTGCAAGGAATTTGACATTTGCAATGAGCTGATTGAAAAA
>ENA-UOJG01003264-UOJG01003264.1-human-gut-metagenome-genome-assembly--contig:-C47-NODE-3264-length-11766-cov-24.925625_pt1 | contig 11766 bp, 6 predicted proteins | sample MGYA00242340_ERZ723887 | MGnify/ENA metagenome assembly ERZ723887 | reverse complement strand
ATAACTCCTTAAGCCCCATCTTCTCCGCCCGTTGCAACATAAATGCACGGGCGGCTTCGTATTCATTGGGAATGATGCCGTCCAAAATGGCATCCTTAATGGCACTCTTCAAGGCACCTACCTGCTGGCAAGGAGAAAGGCCGAAAGTCTTCATGATTTCTTCACCACTGACCGGAGGCTGGAAATTACGGATACGATCGCGTTCCTCCAAATCCTTCAGCTTCTGGCGTACCAACTGAAAATTATTAAGGAAGCGTTTCTTACGCTCCATATTCTTGGAAGTAATGTCGGCTTCGCACAGTGTCATCAGGTCGTCTATATCATCACCTGCCTCAAACAAGAGACGACGCACTGCCGAGTCGGTCACTACATCATCCGCTATCACAATGGGACGCATGTGCAGGCTCACCATTTTCTGCACATATTTCATCTTCTCATTCATAGGGAGCTTCATCTTGCGGAAAATATCGGGTATCATCTTCTCGCCAATGAAATTATGGTTATGGAACGTCCAGCCCGCACGGGGTTCCCAACGCTTGGTGGCAGGCTTGGCTATATCATGCAGAAGAGCTGCCCAGCGTAGCCAAAGGTTGTCGGTCTTCTTGCTGATGTTGTCGAGTACTTCGAGCGTATGGTAGAAATTGTCCTTATGGGCGCGTCCATTGCGCGTCTCCACGCCTTGCAGCCTGACAAGTTCCGGGAATATCAGTTCCAGCAGACCACAGCGGTCCAGCTCAATGAATCCCTTAGACGGAATAGGTGACAAGATGATTTTGTTCAGTTCGTCTGCAATGCGTTCTTTGGAGATGATGGAGATGCGTTCGCGATTACGCTCCAGAGAATCGAATGTCTCATCGTCAATATAGAATCCCAGCTGGGTGGCAAAACGGACACAGCGCATCATGCGCAAAGGGTCATCACTGAAAGTTATATCAGGGTCGAGGGGAGTCCGGATGGTCTTTTCCTTCAAGTCTCCAATACCGCCAAAGGGGTCGACCAACTCGCCATAACGCACCCGGTTCAGGCAAACAGCCAGTGCATTGATGGTAAAATCACGGCGGTTCTGGTCATCCTCCAATGTACCGTCCTCTACAATAGGCTTGCGGGAATCGTGTGTATACGATTCTTTTCTTGCACCCACAAACTCAACTTCCGTACCATAGTACTTCAATTGTGCCGTACCGAAATTCTTGAAGACGGAAACATGCGCCCCACGCCCCAGACGCTTACCCAGCGCCTCGGCCATGGCAATGCCACTGCCTACCACCACCACATCAATATCCTTGGAAGGACGTTGCAGGAAAATATCACGTACATATCCACCGACTACGTAACATTCCAATCCCAATTCATCAGCCGTTTCGGATATCCGCTTGAATATATCATCACTAAAATATTGCTTCAGTTCTTCTGCCGTCAAATCTATCATAAATAATGCGCTAATGTAATGAATACGCAAATGTGTTAATGGTCTATTAGCACATTTGCACATTAAAATGCTGCAAAGATAAAGATATTATTTCTATTTTTGTGGACTCTAACTCCAAGAACAACAAATATGAAAAAAGTAATACTCCTTGCATGCCTATGCTGTACACTCTTCTCTTGCGAAGATGTGGAGAAGAAGGCCGGTGAAAAACTACAAGCTGCCCGCGAAGCGTTTGAACTCGGCAACTACAATGAAGCGAAGATTCTGATTGACAGCATCAAGATGCTCTATCCCAAAGCGTTTGAAACTCGCCGTGCAGGCATCGGCCTGATGCAGGAAGTGGAACTGAAAGAGCAGGAAAAGAGCCTGGTCTATCTGGACAGTATGCTTCAAGCCAAGCAAAAGGATTTCGATGCAATCAAAGGGAAATACACTTTTGAAAAAGATGCCGAATACCAGAATATCGGCAATTACCTTCATCCTTCCCAAGTGATAGAAAAAAATCTGCATCGCTCTTTCCTTCGCTTCCAGGTAGACGAAAACGGAGTCATGAGCATGACTTCCATTTATTGCGGAGCCCATAATATCCACCATGTGGCCGTCAAAGTCACTGCTCCCGATGGTAGCTTTGCCGAAACACCCGCCGCCAAAGACAGCTACGAAACCACTGACCTCGGTGAAAAGATTGAAAAGGCAGACTTCAAACTGGGAGAAGACGGAAACGTCATGGGGTTCCTTTATCTGAACAAGGACAAGAATATCAAAGTCAACTATCAAGGGGAACGCCCCTATTCCATCACCATGACTGCCGCCGACCGCCAGGCCCTTGCCAGCATCTACGAACTGGCACAACTGCTGTCATCCATGACGGAAATAAAGAAGAATATGGAAGAAGCCAATCTCAAAATCGAATTTGTAAAAAAGAAGATGGAAGAGAGAAAAGACAATGCACAAGAATAAAAAGAAGGAAACCGGATGATATATTCATTACTTAGTCATCCGGTTCCCTTTTTATTATCAGTAAAGCCTTACCAAACCAATTTGGGTAAATAACGGCTCAGACATGTACGCAAAGCAGACAGAGTGATGGGTTTTACCAACACTTCCGAGGCTCCGCACTCCAAGGCTTTTTCGCGGTCGGCAGTAAAGGCGTAAGCGGTCTGCATGATGATGGGAAGTTCTTTATCCTTCTTGCGAATAATCACCGTAGCATCCAGCCCGTTCATAATAGGCATTTTTATATCCATCAGAATAGCTTCCGCCTTGTCGCGATTCTCTTCGAACAAATTTACAATATCCTCACCATTCTTTGCCCATAGTATCTCGCATTTCTTGCCGATAATAGCCTTTATCAGTTTAAAGTTACTATCATCATCTTCCGCAACCAGAATAAGCGGACGGTAATCTCCTGACACTTTTTCTATTTCCATGACCTATGCGTTTTGTTTATATAGGGGCAAAGATATAAAAAATAATAGATTTGCACTATCTTTGCAGCTCATTAAAAAAATATATAATGATTTCTATAGACGGACTGGCCGTAGAATTCGGCGGAACTACTTTATTCAGTGACATATCTTTCGTTATCAACGAAAAAGACCGTATCGCCCTGATGGGTAAAAATGGAGCGGGGAAAAGTACATTGTTGAAAATCCTGGCAGGTGTAAGACAACCTACCCGTGGAAAAATCTCAGCCCCCAAGGACAGTGTCATAGCTTACCTTCCACAGCACCTTATGACGGAAGACGGACGTACCGTATTCCAGGAAGCGGCGCAAGCCTTTGCCCACCTGCATGAAATGGAAGCTGAAATAGAGCGCCTCAACAAGGAACTGGAAACGCGTACCGACTACGAAAGCGACAGCTACATGGAACTTATCGAGAATGTCTCCGCCTTAAGCGAAAAGTTCTATGCCATCGACTCCACCAATTACGAGGAGGATGTGGAAAAAGCACTGCTCGGACTGGGCTTTGTACGCGAAGACTTCAACCGCCAGACCAGTGACTTCAGCGGCGGATGGCGCATGCGCATCGAGCTTGCCAAGCTGTTGCTGCAAAAGCCTGACGTGCTGTTGCTAGACGAGCCTACCAACCATCTGGACATAGAATCCATACAATGGCTGGAAGATTTCCTTATCAGCAATGGAAAGGCTGTCATCGTCATCAGCCACGACCGTAAATTCGTAGACAACATCACCACCCGTACCATTGAAGTGACCATGGGACGGATATACGATTACAAAGTAAACTACTCCAAATACCTGGAACTCCGCAAGGAACGCCGCGAACAGCAACAGAAAGCCTACGACGACCAGCAGAAGTTCATTGCCGAAACCAAGGAATTCATCGAACGGTTCAAAGGCACCTACTCCAAAACCCTGCAAGTGCAAAGCCGCGTAAAAATGCTGGAGAAGCTGGAACTGCTGGAAGTGGATGAAGAAGACACTTCAGCGTTACGCCTCAAATTCCCTCCTTCTCCCCGCTCAGGCAATTATCCCGTCATCATGGAGGGAGTAGGGAAAAGTTACGGTGACCATGTGGTCTTCAAGAATGCCAACCTCACCATAGAACGGGGAGACAAGGTTGCTTTCGTTGGTAAGAACGGTGAAGGAAAGTCAACGTTAGTGAAGTGCATCATGAAGGAAATAGAACATGAAGGCACCCTCACGATAGGACACAACGTGCAGATTGGATATTTCGCACAAAACCAGGCCTCATTGTTGGATGAGAACCTGACCGTATTCCAGACCATCGACGATGTGGCAAAAGGGGAAATCCGCAACAAGATACGCGACCTGCTGGGTGCCTTCATGTTCGGTGGCCCCGAAGAGTCCATGAAGAAGGTCAAGATGCTTTCCGGTGGAGAGCGCACGCGCCTCGCCATGATAAAGCTTTTGCTCGAACCGGTGAATCTGCTGATACTGGACGAACCGACCAACCATCTGGACATGAAAACCAAAGATATCCTGAAGCAAGCGTTACTGGATTTTGACGGTACCCTTATCCTCGTCAGCCACGACCGTGACTTCCTGGACGGACTGGTAAGCAAGGTATATGAATTCGGCAACAAACAAGTGAAAGAGCACTTGAGCGGCATCTACGAATTCCTTGAAAAGAAGAAAATGGACTCCCTCCGCGAACTGGAACGATAAGCATCTGCTAAACCCGGCGTCCGAACAAATGGCCGATACATATTGTTTTCATTTTACTAAACACTTAACTAAGAGATATTAAAATGAAACAATATGATGCCATCATAATAGGATTCGGCAAGGGCGGCAAGTTATTGGCCGCCGAACTGGCCGAACGGAATTGGAAAGTAGCCATCGTGGAACGTTCCCCTCAGATGTACGGAGGAACATGTGTAAACGTAGGATGTATCCCTACCAAAGCTCTGATTCACGAATCGGAATATGCGGAAAAAAGATACTATGACGATTATAAGAACCAGTCCAAACTGTATGCACTTGCCGTGGCGCGGAAAGACAAGCTTGTATCCTTCCTGCGTGAGAAAAATTATGAAAATGTAAAAAACAAGCCTAATATAACCCTCTATGACGGAACTGCTTCTTTCTTGTCCGAAAATACAATCCGTATAGTCTCCGGCAAGGACGAAACGATTCTTGAGGGAAAAGAGATATTCATCAACACCGGGTCCACCCCTATCCTGCCTGCCATCGACGGACTCAAGGAGAGCAAGTACGTATATACCAGTGAGACCTTGCTGCAATCGAACAAACTGCCCGCACACCTGCTCGTCATCGGCGGCGGTGCTGTCGGATTGGAGTTTGCCACTATGTATGCAGGCTTTGGAAGCCATGTCACACTGCTGGAAGCGGGAAACCGCTTTCTGCCTAAAGTGGACCGCGACATTGCCGCCTCCATGCTGGAAGCATTGAACCGAAAGCGTATCAATGTCCGGTTGAACGCCCGTGTCCAATCCGTGTACGACACAGCCGAAGGAATAACTCTGACCTATACGGACAGTGCAAACGGCACTCCCTACTACCTGAAAGGAGATGCCTTGCTGGTAGCCATCGGCCGCAAGCCTATGACTGCAGAGCTGAATCTGGAAAAAGCGGGTATACAAACAGACAAGCGGGGAGCCATCGTTGTCGACAACCAATTACGGACTACAGCCCCACACGTATGGGCCCTGGGGGACGTAAAAGGAGACGAACAGTTCGACTACTTGTCCATCGATGATTTCCGTATCATCCGTAATCAACTCTTTGAAAACAAAAAAAGGAGTACAAAAGACCGGTATCCAATCCCCTTTGCCATTTTCACCGACCCACCGCTGGCACATATAGGACTGACGGAAGAGGAAGCGATGAAGAACGGTTATTCCATACATGTGGCACGTATCCCTGCTGCCATGATTCCACGTGCCCGTACGCTACACAGCATAGACGGTATGCTCAAAGCTATTGTAGACATCCATACCGGACGGATTCTGGGTTGTACCCTACTTTGTGCCGATGCACCAGAAGTAATCAATACCGTAGCATCAATCATGAAAACGGGACAGCGTTACCATTTCCTGCGGGACTTCATTTTCACCCACCCCAGCATGAATGAGGGATTGAATATGTTATTCAAACCTTTTTAGCATTTTCTATTTGGTAATTAAGTCCTTAACCTCTATCTTTGCATCCGTCCAAAGATAGAGGAATGAAAAAGAAACAGTACATAACCTATATTCTTTTTTTCATCAGCTTGATAATGCTGGTGATACCCGTCATTCCCCACCATCATCATGCCGACGGAATGATATGCATGAAGAATGATATCACCGCCGATTGCTGCGGACACCGTCATAGCCCGGGCAACGAGCACTGCTGTTGCGACACGGGATGCATGACAACCCACTTTGTACAACAGACGCCCAGCTCTTCCAATGATGTGTGTTCACATCCGGATGCCTTGTGGACAGTCACCCTACTCATCGAACCTTTTTCCAAGTTACTCATCCTACCCGAGTTTGATATAAGCAGGCAGGAGTGTATCTATCTGGAATCTCTTCATAGTACATTTATCATATGTGCTACGGGACTTCGTGCCCCTCCGTCTCTTCTTGCTTAACTGTTACCGGAACATCACCGGGACAGATTTCTATCCGGCATAAGGAACAATGCAATTTGGTTGCACGCCCTATGCCCTAACTTTGTATTCAAAATCAAAAAGTAAGAACAAATATCATCATGAAAAAAGTTATTTTCATGGGAGTCTTGGGATTATTCCTTTTAGGCTCCTGCAACAGCAAGTCCGGAAACAGCCACGAAGGACATAATCACGAAACAGAAGAGCACAATCATGACGGACATGACCACGAAGGACATGACCACGAACATGAGGGACACAACCATGAGCACGAAAAGCAGGAAAACCATGCCGGAGGAAGCGATGAAATCATCCTGCCACCGGCAAAGGCACAAGCTGCCGGCGTAGCAGTCAGCACTGTCGAACCGGGTAGTTTCCACCAAGTCATCAAGACCAGCGGCCAGGTGATGGCAGCCCAGGGAGACGAGAGCGTAGCCGTAGCTACAGTAGCAGGCGTGGTTTCCTTCAAGGGAAAAGTTATCGAAGGAATGAGTGTCAGCAAAGGTACTCCTTTGGTGGTATTGTCATCCAAAAACATGGCCGACGGAGACCCGGTGCAGAAAGCCCGGATAGCCTACGAGGTTTCCAAAAAAGAATACGAGCGTATGAAAGCGCTTGTAGGCAACAAAATCGTATCTGAAAAGGAATTCGCGCAAGCCGAACAGATTTATGAAAATGCCCGTATCAGTTACGAGGCAGTCGCAAAGAACCATTCGGCAAGCGGCCAGGCGGTTGTTTCTCCCATCAGCGGTTATGTGAAGAATCTGTTGGTGAAAGAAGGGGACTACGTCAGCGTCGGCCAGCCGTTGGTAAGCGTCACCCAGAACCGTAAGCTTTTCCTGCGTGCGGATGTATCCGAAAAGTACTATCCTTACCTGAACAGCATCGGTTCCGCCAACTTCTGTACTCCTTATAATAATAAGGTATATACATTGAAAGAACTGGGCGGGCGCATGCTTTCTTATGGAAAGGCTTCGGGTGAGAACGGATATTATGTACCCGTAACTTTTGAATTCGACAATAAGGGAGACGTTATTCCCGGCTCGTTTGTAGAAGTATTCCTATTATCCTCACCAATGGAGAACGTGTTGTCTCTTCCTCACAGTGCGCTGACCGAGGAACAAGGCAGCTTCTTTGTCTACCTGCAACTGGATGAAGAGGGCTACAAAAAACAGCTTGTCACCCTGGGTGCCGACAATGGCGAAAGTGTACAAATCCTTTCCGGCATAAAAGCAGGCGATCGCGTCGTAACCCAAGGAGCCTATCAAGTGAAGCTGGCATCGGCAACGAATGCTATTCCGGCACATAGCCATGAACACTAATCTCATGTACAATTTGACAATTTACAAAGTACCATTTCGCTATGCAGTATAAGGGTTACGTGACGAATGGGAGTGTAAAGTCAGATAAACAAGAAATATTAGATAAAACAGCAAGTGCGGCTGACATTGCGCAGCCCAATTGTACATTGTAAATAGTAAATAAAAAGATGTTAAACAAAATAATTGGTTTTTCTCTTCAGAACCGCATCCTGGTGCTGGTAGCATCGGTGCTGTTGCTGATTGGCGGTACTTATACCGCCATGCATACGGAAGTGGATGTGTTCCCTGACCTCAATGCGCCGACCGTGGTCATCATGACCGAAGCAAATGGTATGGCAGCAGAGGAAGTGGAACAGCTGGTCACTTTTCCCGTAGAAACGGCTGTAAACGGTGCAACGGGTGTGCGCCGTGTACGCTCTTCCTCAACGAACGGTTTTTCTGTAGTCTGGGTAGAATTCGACTGGGATACAGATATCTATCTTGCCCGGCAGATTGTCAGTGAGAAACTGGCAGTCGTCAACGAATCCTTACCGGCCAACGTAGGCAAACCGACACTAGGCCCACAATCGTCCATTTTGGGCGAGATGCTGATTGTAGGTCTGACAGCAGATTCGACCTCTATGCTGGATTTGCGTACCATTGCCGACTGGACCATACGTCCCCGCCTGCTCTCTACGGGCGGTGTGGCACAAGTAGCCGTACTGGGCGGCGACATCAAGGAATATCAAGTGCAGCTGGACCCGGAACGGATGCGCCATTACGGCGTGACATTGAGCGAAGTGATGAACATCACCCGCGAAATGAACCTGAATGCCAATGGTGGAGTACTCTATGAATATGGCAATGAATATATCGTACGCGGCGTACTTTCTACCGACAAGGTAGACCAGATAGCCAAGGCCGTGGTGCGGAGCAACGGAGTCTCCGGCGCCCCTATCCTGCTGGAAGATATTGCCGACGTTCAAATCGGAGCCAAACTTCCTAAACTGGGTACCGCCTCGGAACGCGGTAAGCATGCCGTACTGCTGACAGTCACCAAGCAGCCCGCCACAAGCACGCTGGAGCTTACAGACAAACTGGAAGCTTCCCTGCAAGACCTGCAGAAGAATCTACCGGCGGACGTAAAGGTTTCCACAGACATCTTCCGTCAAAGCCGTTTCATCGAAAGTTCCATCGGAAACGTTCAGAAGTCGTTGCTGGAGGGAGGTATTTTCGTTGTCATCGTGCTTTTCCTGTTCCTTGCCAACGTACGTACCACAGTCATCTCGCTGGTGACACTGCCGTTGTCACTGATTGCCTCCATCCTTGCCCTGCACTATATGGGCTTTACGATAAATACCATGAGCCTGGGAGGTATGGCTATCGCCATCGGTTCGCTGGTGGATGATGCCATCGTGGACGTGGAGAATGTCTACAAGCGTTTGCACGAAAACCGACTGAAACCTGCCGGCGAGCAACTTCCTATTCTGGAAGTGGTGTTCAATGCTTCGAAAGAAGTGCGTATGCCTATCCTCAATTCAACGCTGATCATCATTGTCAGCTTCGTACCACTGTTCTTCCTTAGTGGTATGGAAGGTAGGATGTTGGTACCACTAGGCATTGCATTCATCGTGGCATTGGCGGCTTCAACCGTTGTGGCACTGACCGTAACGCCGGTACTTTGCTCCTATCTATTGGGAAAAGAGAAAACGAAAAAACAAAATAACGAAAACAGCGATTCTGCCGTAGCACGCAAGATGAAGCAATGGTATGGTTCAGCACTGACTTTTGTATTGGGGCATAAGAAAGGGGTACTGGGAGGTACTATCGGACTATTTGTAGTGGCACTCGGCTGTTTCTTCACCCTGGGCCGCTCGTTCCTGCCGCCTTTCAATGAAGGTTCGTTCACCATCAATATCTCCTCGCTTCCGGGTATCTCCCTGGAAGAAAGCGACAAGATGGGGCACCGTGCCGAGGAGCTGCTGCTCTCCATCCCCGAAATACAGACCGTGGCCCGTAAAACGGGACGTGCAGAGCTGGACGAACACGCTCTGGGAGTAAACGTCTCTGAGATCGAGGCACCGTTTGAGTTGAAAGACCGCTCGCGCAGCGAGCTCGTGGCAGAAGTCCGCGAAAAACTGGGTACCATTGTAGGGGCAAACGTGGAAATAGGCCAGCCTATCAGCCACCGTATAGACGCCATGCTATCCGGTACAAAGGCGAACATCGCCATCAAACTGTTCGGCGACGATCTGAACCGCATGTTCACTCTGGGCAATGAAATCAAGAGTGCCATCCAGGGTATTCCCGGTATTGCTGACCTAAACGTGGAACAGCAAATTGAGCGTCCGCAACTTGTCATTTCACCCAAACGAGAAATGCTTGCCAAATACGGCATTTCACTGCCCGAATTTTCGGAGTTTGTCAATGTCTGTCTGGCCGGTGAAGCCGTTTCCCAAGTTTACGAAAAGGGAAAGAGCTTCGACCTGACCGTACGCGTGAAAGATGACCTGCGCGACGAAATGGAAAAAATACGCAATTTGATGATTGATACGGGCGACGGACAGAAAATTCCACTGAACTATGTAGCGGAAATCCGCTCGGCCATGGGTCCGAACACCATCAGCCGCGAGAATGTAAAGCGTAAAATCGTCATCTCCGCCAACGTGGCCGACCGCGACCTGCGAAGTGTAGTCAACGATATACAAGCCCAGGTAGACGCACAAATCAAACTGCCGGAAGGATACCACATCGAATACGGCGGACAATTCGAAAGCGAGCAGGCAGCAAGCCGCACGCTGGCACTTACTTCGTTCATGTCCATCGTGGTGATATTCCTGCTCCTCTACCATGAATTCCGTAATGTGAAAGAGAGTGCCATCATCCTTATCAATCTGCCGCTGGCATTGATAGGCGGTGTATTCGCCCTGCTCATCACAACGGGAGAAGTGAGTATCCCCGCCATCATCGGTTTCATCTCACTGTTCGGTATCGCCACCCGAAACGGAATGCTGCTCATCAGCCATTACAACCACTTGCAGCAGGAAGAAGGCTATGGCGTCTACGACAGCGTTATCCACGGTTCGCTCGACCGTCTGAATCCAATCCTGATGACCGCCCTATCCAGTGCACTGGCACTTATCCCGCTGGCTCTCAGTGGCGACCTGCCGGGCAACGAGATACAAAGCCCGATGGCAAAGGTTATCTTGGGCGGCCTTTTAACATCCACGTTCCTGAACGGTTTCATCATTCCGATTGTTTACCTGATGATGCACCGTAACCAACAACCTAAAACGTCAGACAATGAATAAAAGATTTTTCATATTCAGCGCCGCCATCCTCGCTTTTGCGGGGATGAGCGCACAAACGTCCGGCATTGATGCCGTGCTCCAGCAGATAGAGGCCAACAACAAGGAGTTGCAGGCTAACTCCCACCTCATTTCCTCACAAAAACTGGAGAACAAGACAAACAACAACCTCCCCGACCCTACACTGTCATACGCCCACCTTTGGGACTCCAAAAACAGTGACGAGACAGTCGGCGAAATGGTCATCTCACAAAGCTTCGACTTCCCCACGCTTTACGCCACCCGAGGGAAGATGAACCGACTCAAGACAAATGCACTGGATGCACAAGCCACCGCCTTCCGCCAGCAGATATTGCTGCAAGCGAAGGAAGTATGCCTGGACATCATCATGCTGCAACGCCAGCAAGCCCTGCTCGACGAACGGTTAAAGAATGCGGAGGAGCTGTCGGCCATGTACACCCGACGTTTGGAAACGGGAGATGCCAATGCTCTGGAAACCAACAAGATTAATCTGGAGTTGCTGAATGTACGCACGGAAGCCCGCATGAACCAGACGGCACTTAACAACAAACTGAAAGAGCTGCTTGTCCTCAACGGAAACCAGCCGCTCACACCGGGACGTCCCA
>ENA-UOJG01003261-UOJG01003261.1-human-gut-metagenome-genome-assembly--contig:-C47-NODE-3261-length-11769-cov-5.019122_pt1 | contig 11769 bp, 8 predicted proteins | sample MGYA00242340_ERZ723887 | MGnify/ENA metagenome assembly ERZ723887 | reverse complement strand
CATCTTTGTATTGTAATAAATTTTTCTCTGCCAAATCTTTTGCTCCCAAATGGTATCCTCCTTAATTAGCTAAACTCTTTTTGTTTCTATCATTACAAGGAGAACATCTGCGCCCCACCCTTGTTTGTATATATACTAGCACAAGCAAAGCACAAAGTCAATATATTTACTTACAATCGTCAGGCGACTTACGCCCATGAAAAAGCCCATAAAACAAAGCCAAACGCACCAAATTCCGGCACCAAAAAAAGCGAAAAACGCCCCTCTAATAAAAGGAGCGTTTCACGCCAAAAATTATTTTATACAATTCATCTATTCGCTATCGTCTGTATTTGCATCTTCATCTGTCTTTTCCACATAAAGTTCAGCATTCTTCCCATTGGCATAAGCGTCATATGCACGAATTCCAATATAATATGTTTTACCGGCCTCGCACGAATAAATGATCCTGAAATTTTCATTTGTACCACTATCATCATTGTTTGCAAGCAATTCATAATCCGCTCCCAAAAGCTGTCCATATGTATCGTATGACGACTCTGAATAAAAAGCATATGTTCCACTTTCTTCCGGAACAAATTTATAATAGTTATAAATTTGAGAGTTTCCGGCCTTTAAAGACACTTGAACCGCTTGATCTAAAGTGATTGTTCCACTCAGCATGTTACTCTTTTTTAAATTCTCTGCTTTTACGGTAACTTTACTGTCCACAATCTGAAATGATATACTCCGGCTGATTACTTCCATTCCATTAATAGCTTTTCCTATGAGATAATAAGTTCCCTTCGGTAAATACAGCAAAGATCCTCTTCCGATCTGTGAACCACCCTCTTCATCATACCAGAAAACACCTGATAAATCGTCTGCTGATGTAATTTCAACCGGATAGATATTTTTCAAAACAAATGTTTTTTCATCTGCCTTTGTAATAATGCAGTTTTCTTCTAATACCACACTGGCACTTTCTCCTGACATTTCTACAGAATAAGTTCCCTCAATTACATCTGCATACCATTGCTCCTTTGATGAATCATATTCTGCATAAAATTTGGTTCGATAATTATTTGGTTCTTTTCCATATAGCATCATAGAACGCGCCTGTTTATATGTCCCTCCTGCGGAATCTAAAACATTACATATAATCCGGAACGTATTTTTCACATGAATCTGCCATTTAACAACAACCGTCTTCGCCGTATCTTTTGTATCCGTCACTTTTACATACACGGTTTTATTCCCTGGCGTACTATTGCGAAATCCAATTCTAGCAGCCTCATCAGTATCATCTGAATAATAATCCTCATCAATGTATGCACCCGGATCCGAGTTATCTGCAATTTCAAATGTATAACTTCCGCTTCCTCCCGCAACTTCAATCGGGTTTGATGCCTGATATACATTTCCTTTTGTATATAAAAGATAAGAATCCCCCATACTTGCCACGAGTGTATTATTGTCTCCGATTATCCATGTTGTTTTATATGTATACTGACATCCCAGTTCATCCTCATATTGAATCTGATATGGATATATGCCTGCCTTCGTTGGCTGTCCGGAAAAATTAAGACAGTATCCATCGACTTCACTTTTCTCATAATGATAAGTAATACCATCCGGAACCTGAACCGATTTTACATTGATATATCCTGCTGCTTCCGTTTCAAGATAACAACACTCAGACACCTTATCTCCCACTTCATATGTATAGATGGTTTCCGGTATATAACTGCCTGAACTTATCCCCGTATAAACCGCTTCTTTTGACAATTCTCCTGTCATTGTCATAACAGAAATCTTTACGGTAAATCCTTTTCTAATATAATCTTCATTATCAATAGTCAGTGTATACACTTTCTGGTCGGATGTAGAAATCTTAGTAACCGCACATTTATGATTATATTTTCCGGAAGAATATTCTTTCATCATAACCGTAAATGCAGAAGCCGGAAGCTGTTGAGCTTCACTTAATACAACTTCTACCATCGTTGAATTCAAAATCCGAAACGATGTAATCGACATGCTTTTCGTTTGATCCTGCAAATTCTGGTTTGGTGTATTGTTTGATGGATTACTCGGTTTCGTATTCTGCACCGTATTCTTCTTTGACGCCTTTGCTTTAACCGTAACCCTGCATTTTAATTTAGTCTTAGCAACCTTTGCCGTAATAACTGCCGTTCCTTTTTTCTTTGCTTTTACCCTGCCTTTTTTGGAAACGCTTGCAACACTTTTTTTACCGGAAGACCATTTTACCTTTTTCTTCGTGTTCTTCACTTTCAGTGTCTTACTTTCGCCCACGCTCATTGTAAGTTTCTTTTTACTTAGTACCGGCTTTTTCGCTTTTGCATATCCCTGATTTGGCATAATCAATGAAATCGCCGCAAGCAGTGCCACCGATGTGCACAAAATTCTTTTTTTCTGCATACTGCATTCCTCCTATTATTTTTTGCTTGAATTTTCCATACAAGCTTAGAGATTCCGGGAAATTTCAAACTACCTTTTTTTCATTACCTCTTCTTCATTACCCCTCTTGCTCCGCTTTCTTTTCTGCATTCAATACAACTGTGCTGTTTCCATTTACAGTAAAGTTTCCGGATACTTTGTAATCTCCCAAAGAATTCAAAAGACGATACTCTTTAAATGTTCCTTCGGTACTTTCCTCAACTTTTCCATAAGCGGTAATGTCATTATCACTGGAATCATAATCATATGTTACTACTTCATAACTTCCAGCCGGCAGATATACAAACATGGAATGATCTGCATCGTAACTGTCATTATAATCAAAAACGCGGTATTTTACTCCATAGGAACTAATCACATCCAGATGCGATACAGAATATCCGGCTGCTCCGGCAATATTGGTTGCAATATTCACCTTATATACCGGAAGTTTAAAGTTTTTCACTGCATTTGCATAGAACATATTTCCAACCGAATAATCATAGGCATTACCACCGTAATATTTATCTCCGGCATAGGTATAATAGTCACCCGGCAATGTTCTGGCTACATATGTTCCGTCTTTTTCTGTCCTTACATAAAATGAACCATATCTTCCATATTCATCTGTTTTGGTAAAACCGGTCACATAACCGTATTTAACAGGCTGACCTGCCGCATCTACAACCTTACCGGATATGGTAACACCGGCAACAAAATTAAAGGTAACTGCATCATTTACTTTCAAAGATTCATTATTATCATCCGTCACCGTCACATCAAATCTGTAGGTTCCCGGATTAATTGCAACCAGATTGTAGTCTTTGTCATAACGCAGTTCAGACAAGCTTTTTCCGTTATATGTCACGTCATATGAGTAGTCTCCGCTTCCTCCTGCTGCATGTACTTTTTCGCGGATATTCGAAGAATAAATATTAAAACCACTTTCTTCATCTTGCATTGTTTTTGGGTCATTCGGACGATATGCCACTTCCGTTGAAACAGGCTCCGTTACAGTAACAATCTGAGTATCAGAACCTACAACAAAGATAATTTTCTTTGTAAATACGGTTCCCTTTTCATCATATCCACTCAAAACAGCCGTCGTTCCACGCTCGATATTAGCAAATTTACCTCGTACTAAAACCTCTGTCTTATCCTCACTAAAATATGCTTTCAAGCCTGATGGAAGTCCTGTCAGAGAAGTATACGTAATCGCCCCTACTGCATTGGAATTGCCAATTTCAAAATTGTCGCTGTAGCGGTCTTTTCTGTCTTTATTGAATTCGACATAATAAACCTCTGTATTTCCTGCATCTCCATATCCTGAAATATTGTCAATATAGATTTCAACCGATTTATTCGTTGCCAGAGCAGAAATTGTCACTTTCAAATAATCTGTCGCATATACCTGCTCTTTTAATGTAATATCATAAATCTTCTGATCATTTGTTGTCACGCTTTCCACATGCTTGGTTAAATATTTCGTAGACGAAGCACCGGAACGAGTCTGAACCTGAAAATCAGCTGCAGACAATGCTTTTTTACCAGTCAGAATAACACGAATCACATTTTTTCTCACAGCAGAAACACTCGCAATTCCAGCACCGACTTTAACGGTAACACTAGCCTTTTTCTTACTTCCCTCAACCGCCGATGCCGTAATTTTTGCAGAACCTTCCCGAAGTCCTTTAACAACACCTTTTGATGTCACAGTAGCCACTTTTTTGTTGGAACTTGTCCAAACAACTTTCTTGTAAACATTTTTCTTAGGTGTTACTTTTGCTGTCAGTTTTTTTGTTCCGCCCGCTGACAAAACAAAATTCTTGCTGTTAATTTTTACCTTTTTAACAGCCGCTTTTTTTACATAAACTTTTAATACGGTTTTCTTTTTCTTGTTCTTCTTTGATGTAATCGTGATTTTTGTTTTTCCCGCTTTTACACCCTTTACAACACCTTTGGCTGATACCGTAGCAATCTTTTTGTTTGCCGATTTATAAGTGACTTTTTTATTTGCTTTCTTATTCGGTTTTACCTTTACGGTCGTTGTAATTTTAACTTTTTTACCTTTTGCCACATATACATTTTTCCCTGATGGTGCGGATGCTGTAACTTTCTTTACACTGGCTTTTTTCGCCTGAGCATCACTTGCGTTAAATACAACTGCTGTTGAAAGTGCTGCTGCAAAACTTAACGCACCAATAAATGCTTTTGTTAATCTTCTATTCATTTAATATCCTCCCTAATAAAATTTCATTTCCCGGAATCTCTAAACTTGTATTTTCCCTTGTTACCGCTTTCTGTTACTCCTCCCTTCGTGGTATAATTACAAGATTATGATAATTATAACATCGTTTTGATAGATAGGCAAATGTTTCTCAACTCCTACCATGGAAGACGTCCATCAAATTTACCCTGTTCTTTCTTTTTGACTGGTTTTGTCGTTGGTTTCGGAGTCGTTTTTACTACAATCTTACGCTTTTGGCCTTTTCCTATCGTAAGCACCTGCGTATAACTTTGATCGCAAAACAAGACTTTTTTACTATGTATTTTTTGCGAAACTACCTTGCCTTTATTTTTTTTAGAACTTATTTTCCATCGAACTTTTATTTTTAAGTTTGCATTAAGGGTATGCAGTTTTTTTATTGCTTTGCTCTGTTTTAAACCTATGACATTACACATTTTGTATGTCTGCCTTGTTGGTATAGTGCTTGGTGCATAAGTTTTATTAACCGGTTTGGTGGTGGCTATTACACGAGCGGATGATGATTTTTCAGTTATTGTATCCTCTTTTTCAAAGAAACTGCATTGCGCTATCGCAGTAGCGGCACATGCTGCAAGCAGACAGACGATGCCACCATACTTAACCCATTTACCAGTAGATTTTCCATTCGAATACAATGCCGCACACAATTCATCCATAGAAGAATATCTTTTTTTGCATCTACCGCCATCCCCCTCATAATCACCTGTTCTTTATAGCGCTTCAAACCAATATCCTTAAAACGCCAAAGCGGTACAACCTGGTCACGAATCAATCTCTTCACCGACTCATCCGGTCTTATACCAGTAAGCATAAAATACATTGTTGCACAAGCCCCATAAACATCGGTATAGGCACCCTTGTGAGATTTCTCTACATACTGTTCCTCTGCCGAATAACCTCGCTTAAAAAAGACTGTCATGGTCTTATTATCTTGTGTTTCCGAAAATCTGGCTGCACCAAAATCAATCAACACACCTTTGTTGTCCGTTGTTAATACAATATTATCCGGTGAAATGTCTCTATGTAGCAATCCTTCTTTATGGATTTCCCCTACCGAGTAAAGAATCGGTTTCATAATCGCTAACACATGCTCCGGCTCCATCGGTCCCTGACTCTCCACAAACTGTTTCACATTTTGACCTTTAATCCGCTCCATCACCATATAAGCCGTTTGATTTTCATAGAAAAAATCTTTTACCATAACTATGCTGTCCAGAGAGTCAAAACGAGCCAATATCCTTGCTTCATTTATAAATTTTCCCAATCCGATAGAAAATAACTCACCAGAGCGACCTTTGTAGACGACGACTTTTTTCTCACCACTCATTCTCATTGCAAAACGACGCGGGAAAAACTCCTTAATAGACACCTGCTGTTGAAGCACCTTATCATATCCCAAATAGACAATTCCCATGCCGCCCTCATCAATCACATCTAAAATTTCATATTTTTTATTTAGGACTGTACCTTTTTTTAGCCAATAGCCTTCATATTCACTCATCATCACCATTCTCCGCATCCAAATATTGTTCCAAAACATCTGCTAAAGAATACATTTCATCCTTTTGAAAACATCCACATAACACCCCATCCAATTCATATTTTTCTTCTTCTACAGGGGCCATCTTGCAAGCATTTAAAATATGATTTGCAAAATCGACAAACTCTTTTTTTGCCTTTTTTGCATCATAATTTTCGCTCTCCATACGTCTTGCATAACGTTTTTGCGATAAACATAATATAAGAGGCAGAATATCCTGTCTTGTTATCAATGAACATCTTCGTTGTTGTTCTTTTATCAATTTATCCCGATTCTCAAGATTAGGAGTTACAATTAATTTCATTAACTTTTCCTTTTGCACACCAACATTAAGCAAATCGGATAAATACTTATCATCCATAAGTCGCACTTCACTATGAACCCGTCTTTTGTTATCCAATTTCATTCGCTGTTTCAAATCCGTATACATCTCCGCTAAAAGTTCTGTATTTGAATTTAATGAAATGTTTGAGATTTCCACCAACTCAAAAATTGTCTCTTTTATTTGTTTTGAAAGATTATCATTTTTTTTACAATACTTGCTTTTTAAATACCTTGGAATCGTTTTCTTTCGATTTTCAGGATTCATATGCCACTTTTCTTCCCAGAATTCAAACGAAGTTTCCGCAAGTAAGGTTTCCAAATAATCCTTGGCATCCATTTTTATTTCCGAAATTATTTCTTCCTTAATTGTTCTAAAATAATCCAAAACAGTTTTACTATACCCTTTAAAATCCTCGCTTCTCTCTAACATCCATTGCAAAAAATCATCCGCATCCAATTCACAGTTTTTACCGTATTCTTCCCAAATATCATTTGTACAATTATGTTGTCTGATGGAAAGATTGCCTGGCAGAGACTTTTCCAAATAATCTATCATATTTATGCAATCATCATATGTTATCTGGTGATAAAATCCATACAAAAAAATCATCTCACGATAATCATTGACCTGAAAACCAGGTTCGCGCATTACATAAACAAACAACTCTTCCATTTCTTTAACGGAAAGCCGTAAATCAAAACCAATTTTAAATAATCCTTCGCGATTCGGTCTCTTTATTCCACCTATTCCAAACCACTTTTTTATCGTTTGCGTTGCCGCAATTCGTTTCCCCTCTTTTGTTGTTAATCTTAAAAAATTTCGATATGCCTGATAACGTTCTTCATCTGAAAAATAATTTTTTTCACTATTTAGCATTTTTTTCATCAAGAAATCATCAAGCCGATTACATCTTTTTGTTTGCATCATATTAATTCACCTTTTATAATTTAATTTTATAAGCCTTGGACCATGGACTTTTTTTATTGTTCCCTGAATAAGTTCTTGTTTTTATGTAGACAATATGCCCTGAACTTGTATAAAGAAAACGATACCGTCCTTTATTCTTCCTAATCATCCTCTTCTTAAATTTCAGTTTTTTATATTTTTTTTGCTCACCCATATAAATATCTGCATACTTTCCTTCATACTTCAAAAACTTGATTTCCAAATACCGTTTTCCCGTTTTCGTCTGCTTTTTTTTCACAACAATTTGTGGTTGATTATAAGCATATGTTTTTGCCTCAACTATTTTGGCATACTTCTTTTTACCCTTCCCCTGACTAAAAACCGGAATAACTTTATAATAATACTTATTATTTTTCTTTACAAAACGATCCAGATACGTATGTTTTTCTCCTAAAACACTTCCAACTTTTTGATATGTTCCTTTCAAACTACTGCTTCGGAACACCTCATACTTCACAGCACCGGTAAAAGATTTCCATACCAATTTTATCTTATTGCTGCTAGTACAACTTGCCTTCACTCTATCTACCTTGCTTTTTTCAAATGAAAACGAGGGTACTTGTGTCGGTGTCTGCACTGGTGTCTGCGTTGGTGCTTGTGTCGGTGTCTGCGTTGGTGCTTGTGTCGGTGTCTGCACCGGTGTCTGCGTTGGTGCTTGTGTCGGTGTCTGTGTCGGCGTCTGTGTTGGTGTCTGCGTCGGTGCTTGTGTCGGCGCTTGTGTTGGCGCTTGTGTTGGCGTCTGCGTTTCTTCAGCGTTATTCCCATCCGGAAAATACTCCCGTTGATCCACTTTTTCCTCCCATTCAAGAATCCGGTACGAATATGCCGACAATATATCTCTATTTATCCATGAGCAAATGATATTTTGCGTATCTCCCGGCTTTAATTCATGGAACCATTCACCATACTCCTTTCCAAGCAAATTTCCATCTTTATCGTAAAAAGCAATCAATGGTTTTGTTGGACGCTGAGAACGATTTGATTCATTTTTCATTCGAATCACCGTCGACAATTGACCATTTATTAAATCTGTTTTTACATCGTCAAATGACCACCATCTGCTATGATCCGAAAAACTTTTATACATATCCGGTGAATTGTTTGATAAACCAGAAGCATCTGAACCTGAAAACCAATTATATTTTTTTATAAATTCTTTTTTCTCTGGCAAAGGCTCTGTTATCGGAAAAGGATTTGTATCCTGCCAAATTTCATCACTAAAATAAGTATTTTTATCTTCCGGATTTTTACTTGCCCAATTTGTCGCACACCAATCATACGCATATAGTGCATGATCCAATGTTGCCGATGCTACAAGTTCTACTGTCTGCCCTGATTTTGTTGATTGCAGAATACCTCCATAAGTAATGATTTCTTTTCCCTCTTTATTGACAAAATACAAATCAAATACAACCATTGGTAATTCCTTGTTTGTAACATTTGTAACTTTCGCAGTAATATTAATTTGTTTGTTTCGATACAAAACCACCATATCTTCAAATTTGAATCCTCCCATGATTCTGGAACGAATTATGTTGGGCGAGCAATTCATCCATGTATCCTCTGCGATTTTCTCCACCCAGTCTACACGTCTTTGGTAATCATAATATGTTGACGGTAAATCTTTTGTTTTATCACTTTTTTCTCCCTTTTCTGATATGTAATTCACAAACCAGCTTTTTGCAAATATGGCAGTATCTTCATCATAAACACTTGTCGTCCAATTCATCGCCATGTTAGTAGAAATCCATGATTCACCGCTTAATAATTCACCTATTTCAGCAATAAAACAATTGTACATGTAATCATTATACCCATTCGATACCCCTATTGAAATTTTTAAATTTTCATAATCCTTTTTTGAATGATTAACAACCTTAACCTTCATCCTGGTCACACCATTTACTCGCTGCAGAGTCATGGGGGTTATTTCTATCTCATCATAAGATTTCATCTGATACATTTCCAAACTGCGATTTACTAATTTCTCTCCATCCCAATCTACCCAATCACAAAGATATTTCCAATCGTTTTCAAAATTGTCATCCGATGCCTTCACAGGCTGTGAGAACATAAGTGCAGAAATAACCGATAAAATTAGGATTATTGATAGTTGCTTCTTTCTTTTAATACTCATGGCACACCTCTTTACTACGTTATTTGAATCCATTTACAATTTTTTTGCACTCATTCTTTATGATATTATATACATTAGTTTTAATTTTTGTCAATTTGCCGACTGTATATATTTCACCACTAATATTCTCCTGAGTAGCATATTCCATACTAATAAGCATAACATAAACCACCAATATATTTTTTCCTAATTTTTAACGTAAGAAGAGACGCCACTCTTACGAGCAACGCCTCAGTTGATATTATGTAAAATAGTTTTATTAGTGGGTTAGTTTTTTTCAAGTGTAATATCCTTCACCACAAGATGCATATTGGCAGGAAGACTGGAAAGCTGAAGATTAAATCCTGCCACTGTGATAATGTCAGCGGGGTTCGTTTTTGCAATTACTAATTCGCATGTCTGCCCTGTAAACGGTGAAGAAAGCCAAAAACTATTTGACATTGTATCATCTTCGCCTTTGGTTTGATAATTAGCCTGTATCAGTTATTTTAACTAATCATCTGAGTTCAGAACGCATCCATAAAATCATTGACAGACGCATAAATGTTCCCCTTCCATGTGATGTTGGTTAGGTTATCACAATATGAAAATGCCAAATAATCTATCTCCTTCACACTTTCTGGTATCGTTATACTCGTCAGAGCACTACAATAAGAAAATGCAGAGTCTCCTATCTCCGTCACACCTTCTGGTATCGTTATACTCGTCAGACCACTACAACTAAAAAATGCATCACGACCTATCTTCGTCACTCCCGACGGTACTTTCGTATTTTTACATCCTACAATCAATGTATTGCTGGATTTTTCAATGATTGCATTACAATTTTCTCTACTATCATATACTTTATTATTTTCGTTAACTTTAATGCTTTCCAAATTACTGCAATAAAAAAATGCTTCATCACCTATCTTCGTCACACTTTCTGATATCGTTATACTCGTCAGACCACTGTTTTTAAATGCATCATCACCTATCTCCGTCACACTTTCTGGTATCGTTATACTCGTCAGACCACTGTTTTCAAATGCACCATAACCTATCTTCGTCACTCCCGACGGTACTTTCGTATTTTTACATCCTACAATCAATGTATTGCTGGATTTTTCAATGATTGCATTACAATTTTCTCTACTATCATATACTTTATTATTTTCGTTAACTTTAATGCTTTCTAAATTACTGCACTCTGTAAATGCAAACTCTCCTATCTCTGTCACACTCTCCGGTAGCGTGATACTTGTCAAACCGCTACAACCAGCAAATGCAAACTCTCCTATCTCCGTCACACTCTCCGGTAGCGTGATACTCGTCAAACCGCTACAATCAGAAAATGCATACATATCTATCTCCGTCACACTCTCCGGTAGCGTGATACTCGTCAAACCGCTACAACCATCAAAGGCTCTCTCTCCTATTTGTGTCACTCCAGAGGGTACTTCCGTATTTTTACATCCCACAATCAATGCACTGCTAGATTTTTCAATAATTGCATTGCAATTATCTCTACTGTCATATACTTTATTGTTTTCATCAACTTTGATGCTTTCCAAATTACCACAGGATGAAAATGCACCCAGCCCTATCTTCATCACGCTCTTCGGTAACGTGATATTCGTCAAAGTTCTGCATTCCGCAAATGCAAACCCTCCTATCTCCGTCACACTCTCTGGTAGCGTGATACTCGTCAAACCACTACAACATCTAAATGTGTTGCCACCTATCTCCGTCACACTCTCTGGTAGCGTGATACTCGTCAGTCCCCTACATCCATAAAACGCACCAGAACCTATCACCATCATACTTTCTGGTAGCGTTATACTCGTCAGACCACTGCAATTCCAAAATGCACCATCACCTATCTTCGTCACGCTTTCTGGTAGCGTTATACTCGTCAGGCCGCTACAATCCCCAAATGCCCTATAACTTATCTCCTTCACACTTCCTGGTAGCGTTATACTCGTCAGACCACTGCAACCTTCAAATGCACCATCACCTATCTTCGTCACTCCCGACGGTACTTTCGTATTTTTACATCCTGCAATCAATGTATTGCTGGATTTTTCAATGATTGCATTACAATTTTCTCTACTATC
>ENA-UOJG01003258-UOJG01003258.1-human-gut-metagenome-genome-assembly--contig:-C47-NODE-3258-length-11776-cov-3.897364_pt1 | contig 11776 bp, 7 predicted proteins | sample MGYA00242340_ERZ723887 | MGnify/ENA metagenome assembly ERZ723887 | reverse complement strand
CTGTTTATAAACATTTGTAATATAAGTAATTTTTATAAGGAGACATCCCATGGAAAAAAAACAGGTTACATTTGCAGATATTGCGGAATATACACACTTTTCAAAAACAACGATTTCAAGATATTTCAATCATCCAGACTCTCTGACACTAGAGAATCAGGAAAAGATTTCCCGTGCGCTTGATGATCTCGGCTATAAGAAAAATAAGCGCGCAAAGGTTCTCGCAAACGGTAAGAGCGAGTTTGTCGGCATAATAGTGCCAAACCTTTACCTGCACTACTACTCTGAGATGCTCACACAGCTTTTAGCCACCTACACTGACTATCACTATAAGTTTCTCATCTTTATGAGTGACAAGGGGGCGGCTGAGGAAGAAAACTACATTGATGAACTTTTAGCTTATCAGATAGAGGGTCTTATCGTGCTAAGTCACACTCTCTCATCTGAAAAGCTTGCTTCATACCACATTCCAATTGTCGCAATCGAGCGAGAATCCATGCATATAAGCAGTGTCACCTCCGACAACTATATGGGTGCGCTTCAGGCCACATCTCTTTTAATACGTGACAAATGTGATATCCTCATCCATATCAATGTAGATGTGCCAAAGTATGTCCCGGCATACGACAGAATCCGTGCGTTTGAGGACACCTGTACCGAGCACAATATTCCCTATGAGCTCAGCCTGAACGTATCCGGTGATTCGTACAACGATTTATTTTCTCAGATGAAGGTGATTTTTAACAATATAGATGAGAAATATCCTGATAAAAAGAAAGGGGTATTCCTGGCAAACGACACATATGCCAACATGTTTTTGAACCTTGTCATACAAAAATACGGCTGCCTGCCGGACAGCTATGAGATAGTCGGCTTCGACAATTCACCAATTGCCAACGAAGCCATAATTCCAATCACCACCATCGGCCAGCAGATAGATGTAATCGCAAGAACCGCCATGGATTTTCTCGTCAGGCAGATGGATAACCGCAAGCAAAGCAATCCTGAGCCCGATTTGGCGCCAACGCACAAAAAGATAGCGCCTGTGCTGATTCGCAGGGAGACAACCAGCTAGTACATCGTTTATGCGACATGTACCAGCCTAATTTTCTCCTGTTGCGTCCTGATATTCCCTGCTGCTCACACCACCCCATGAGTTTCTATCTGCTGAGAAAACCTCATTTGTGGTTTTATTTACAGCATAAAATCCCAGTAGCCTTGTATCTGAGCCACTAACCAACTGCTCATAAACAAACAAATCACACTGTCCATTTTCAGAAACTCTGTCATAAACTAACCTATTCTCATACGTATTTCCATCAGCCTCGCCGGTTTCGAAAACAGCATAAAATGTGCCTTTGGCAGTGTAACCATTGCGAATAGTACCGGCATCCCCGGCTGAGAGCATCCCTGCAGCTGACATGTAATCATATACGGCCATGCTTTCTGTATCCAGACTTTCGTCAGCGTTCTCATTTCCTGCATTCTCATTTTCTGTATTTTCAGAAGCGTCATTGTATGACTGTGAATTATTCTCAGTGCTGTTTTCACTGTCATTTGCACCACTATCACCAGCATCATTTCCACTGTCTCCGGTGCTGTCATCATCGTTTATAAGTCCAAACTTTATTGTTTCCTTAAATGTCAAATTTCGTCTCAGGAAAGGTCCAACCTTGATGTTATAATATTCATCAGTACTATATCCATCCGAAGTACTCATGCAGATAAGACCATTCGCATATACCTTTTTCTCCGTATCCATGCCGATGAATGAAATTATCAGATTAATAACCATGGCAGCCATCAAACACAGCCACATGACTATGAGTATTACTTTTCTGAATAGCCTTACCCCTTCTGACTTTTTAGATACGCTGTCACTGAATAATATCCACCTGATTATCCAGTAAAGCGACAAGACCATACAGCCTGCGTATGTTATCAGAACAGACGACAGCTCGAACCAGTATCTATAGTGATATCCTCGAGACAGTAAGCCTCCTACTCCATAGAAAATTCCTGCATACAACACCAATATCGCAGTAATTACAATTGCTGTCGGCCACTTATGCTTTATCCTGGTGTCTGCGTAAATTGCCTGACACAAATCCATTTTTGCATTTTCTGATAAAAACAATGCACCAATCTGCATGTCCGTCATCTGCTTTTGATTCGCCGGCACAGCATAGCACTTATCCAGCCACTCCTGCCAGCCCGGCTTATCACATAGGAACAAAACTGCAGCATTGCAAAAATAATAATCTCTTAAATATGGCAGCTTCACACAATTGATATCAACCATTGCAAGAGCCTGTGCGGCCAGATCATAGTTTGACATAAGAAGCTGCTGCTTAGCCATCACTATCAACACAACTGACTGAAGCTGCCTATTATTCCTGTATCTGGTTCTGTACATAGCCAAATTGTAATCATGCCTGTCCTGAAGGCTCCAATTCTCTGTCCTTTTCGCTGATATATTAACAACAGCGATCAGCATCAACACCAGAAAAATAATACCTGCAAAAAAGAGCAATAAACATGATTTAATCATTCCTGAACTATAGTCATCCCTATGGAACATTCCAAACAACAAGCATAATGTCAAAACACTCCATACAACAGTCAATACTCTGTAAATCTGCACATATCTTTTCTGCCATAAGCCATTTTTGTATCCAATGGTATCAGGGGTGACAGTGTTTGAAAGCTCATAATAATTCATGCAATCCGCCTCTTTATCTCTGTAAATGAAATTGATTTATCCGTGGCTTAATTGTACCACGAATAAACCAATTTGTGTGAAATCTATTTTATCTGTATCTTCTTTCTCATGCGCATCTCCCACACATAGTAGGTCACAATAAGTAGTATTCCTGTTGTAAGCCAGGCTGCCGGATCTGCAAAGCACACACCGCCGTAACCAAATGGCTTTGACAGGGCAAGTATTGCAATCCATCTCGACACAAGCTCCATCGCACCGCTAAGCATAGGCACAAGACCCTTGTTAAGTCCCTGCAGACCGTTTCTGTATGCAAAAATCCATGCAAGAGGAAGCATGAAGACACTCGCGATTTTCAGATATTTCATAGCACAGTCAATGTCAGTTGCCGTAGGCGATGTGATAAACCAGCCTATCATGTACGGTCCGACAAAGCAGTTAATTGCTGCCGCTAAAACTGCGCAGCCTATACATATGAAAAAGCATGACTTCATACCCTTAAATATCCTGTCGTATCTTCCTGCTCCAAGATTTTGTCCGCAGTAAGTCGCAGCGGCTGTTCCAAGTGTAGGCATGGTCTGTGTCGCGATATTGCTGACCTTGGATGCGGCGGTATACGCAGCTACCACCTGCGAACCGAACACATTGACCGCAGCCTGGAAGATCATCGTTCCGATAGCAGTGATTGAATAGTTGAGTGCCATCTGCAGACCGATTGAGAGCATGCGCCAGATTCCGTTCCAATCCATGTAATAATCCTCACGGCTGGTGCGCAGCAAATCATACTTCTTAAACATCACGATAAATGACAAAACTGCAGCAATTCCCTGCGATATAACTGTCGCATAAGCAGCTCCTGCTGTGCCTGCCTTCACCACCACGATAAAGAATATGTCCAGCACAATATTCAATACAGATGAAAAAATCAAAAAATACAGCGGAGTCTTGCTGTCTCCGATGCTTCGCAAAAGACCGGAAGCCACATTGTAGGACATGGTGCAGAAAATTCCCGCAAAAATGACCTTTATGTACGCATCAGCCATGACAAGTATATCATCAGGTGTATTGAGCCAGATAAGAAGCTGCCTCGACGCAAGCACTGTCGGAATCGTGAGCACCACTGAAACAATCACAGTAAGAATGATAGCTAAAGCCACATAATGCTTCAAAAGCTTCTCTTTTTTCGCACCAAACGCATGGCTTGCCATAACTCCAAAGCCCTGTGCTATTCCATTTGCAAAGCCAAGCACCAGAAACATAATACAGCCTGTCGAGCCAACCGCCGCAAGCGCCTTTGAGCCCAGATACTGCCCCACGATAATCGTGTCCACCATATTATAGAACTGCTGAAACAGATTTCCCATCAGAACAGGAATCGAGAACAGTAGTATAATTTTCATTGGATTGCCTTTGGTCATATCTGTCTTCATGTGTAAATACCCTCCCCAAAAATTAAATTCATAATAACTTTTCCCAGCAGGTTCACCCCTGCAGAAAATCCATTAAAAAAATGTGTGAACAAGCTCTTTTTCAAAGCCTCGTTCACACATTATATACACATATTTTCCAGTATTCAAGTACTATTTTCAAAATTTATAACTTATTTTTTAACAGTACGTTTATTCTTTCTTCCTCACACGATAATTCACATATCTCTTTATCAGGTAGTACACGACACCCCATGTCGGTACTCCGATGAACAGCCCCACTACTCCAAATAATCCATTTCCAAGGAAGATTGCAAATACCACCCAGAAAGGTGAGAGTCCTGTGGACTCACCGAGTATCTTTGGTCCGATAATATTGCCGTCCACCTGCTGTAAGATAATGATAAACAGCAAAAATATCACACCCTTTGACGGGCTGTCGAGCATGATGAGTATGGTGCTTGGTATGGCTCCAATGTACGGTCCAAAGAACGGTATGACATTGGTCACTCCGACTATCACGCTAATGAGTGCTACATACGGCATGCGCAGTATCAGGCAGCACACGAAACAGATAGCTCCGATTATGAGTGAATCAATGATTTTGCCACTGATAAAACCACCGAATATCTTGTCGCTCTCTTTTAAGATGCTTGAAAGCACCTGTATATGGCGCTCCGGCAGAAATGCGCTCACGAGCTTTTTAGTCTGGCGTTTGAAGGTATCCTTGCTAAGAAGGACATAGATGGCAACGATGAATGCAACAAGGCAGTTTACCGCTGTGCCAAAGATTCCCATAATACCGTTTATCACAAAGGTAACCTGTCCGAGCATATTGTCCCTTACCCATTCAGTAAAATAGCTTATGCCGTTATTGTATAGCTCAGTAATTATTTCCTTTGCCCTGTCATTGTTTTTGGCAAGCTCCGTGATTTTTTTCACAAGGTCCTGTATCTGATCCGGTAAAAGACTGACCGCATTTGTGATATTGCTTACAAGCTGTGGCACCACCATCATGATGAGCACTACAATAATGGCTATTATTATGGCCAGACTTATAAGTATTGACAACCCTCTCATAGAAGGTCTCTTTCCACACTTCTTTTCTATGGCTTTGCCAAGCGAATTGCTTAGCTTTCTGTCATAAAACTCTACCATCGGATTTATGAGATACGCCAGCACAATCCCCATGATGATTGGCATAAGTATGTTTATTATTCTCACTATCTGTGCCATTATTGCATCAAATTTAAATAGCACAAACACTAGCAGGATTGCTCCTGCTAGTGCTAAAAACTGTGAAAACCCTTTGGCCCATGCGACCTTTATGGTGTGCTTCATCTTATTATTCACTTCCATGCGCGATTCCTCCTCGTTTATTGTATGTCCGGAATGTAACAAGCTGATATTATATAGTCTTTAATCAATCCGGGCAACACTCTTGCCCTCTGTCAGCTCAAATGGTATTATCTCATGACATGAGCCTTTATGCAAATCTATCATGTTAAAAAGAAGCTCCACGCTGCGTGCCGCCATATCCTTGTGCGGCTGTCTGATAGATACAATCTTGGGATTGTAGTACTCTGCAAGTGTCGAACCATCAAAGCCTGTGATAGATATATCTTCCGGCACCCTGAGTCCCTTATCAAGTATTGCCCTTAAGGCACCGATTGCCATGACATCGGAAATCGCATAGACTGCGGTGATTTCTATATCCTTTTCCAAAAGCTTTTTCATCGCACGATATGCGCTGTCATATGAGAATCGCGCTCTCTCATAGTAACGTTCATCAGGTGTGATTCCATGCTTTTTTAAGCTGTTGAGATATCCGTTATGTCGCAGACGAGCTGTCTGTGAAAGCTCCAGATTGGCTCCAATCTCTGCTATCTTTGTATGTCCATGCTCGATGAGATAGTCGACGATTGTTTCCCCTGCCTTCTCATCATCAATGGAAACAGATGACAGCTCCTCCATGCTCCAGTTTTCTGCCGATGTGGTCACGATAACACACGGCACCTTAAATGACGATGTATCCTCAGAGAAATCTTCCCTGCTGCCTCCGAGGAATATGATGCCAAGTGGCTTTCGCTCCCTGCATATGCGGTCTGTCACACTGCTTAGATTACTGTCCTCATCCAGATATGTGATGCTCAAAGAGTAGTCTGTTCTGTCTATTATCGACTGGATTTCCTCGACTACGTTTGCAAACAGCATATTAGAGGTACCCTTTACCAACAGATAAATATTTCTGGAAATGGTCTGCTTGAGCCTCTTTGCATTGGTATTTGGCACAAAGTTGTGTGCCTCAACTATTTTCATTATGGTTTCTTTTGCTGCAGGAGAAACATCCTGCCTGTTATTTAAAACTCGGGATACAGTTGTTACTGAGTATCCCGATTCTTTTGCTATATCTACAATTGTCATTGTTTTCCCCGTCCGGACAGCGATACGTCCTTTTACATTATATCCATGTGATATAATTTCTTTCACTCGTTATATCATATATCCACAACTACAAAACCTGCTAATTTAGCTTAAGCCCCACATGTTTTCTTAACAAGTGTGGGGCTTAAATAACATAAACTATATCCTCTTGTAAGCTATATTAACCCTTTACAGCTCCTGCGAGCACACCCTCTATAATGTACTTCTGACATACAATATAGAAGATAACAATTGGCAGAATCGCAAGCACGAGCATGGCCATCATTGCACCCCAGTCAATCATACCGTGGCTCTGCTTTAAGTACTGAATAGCAATTGGTATGGTTTTGTACTGGTTGATGTTTAAAACCAGTGATGGAAGAAGGTAATCATTCCATACCCACATTGCCTCAAGGATCGCTACTGTTACCGCTGTAATGGTGTACAGCCATCAATCATAGCTGCCTCTTCGATCTCTAATGAGATACTCTTTACAAATCCTGTAAACATAAACACAGCAAGTCCTGCTCCAAAGCCAAGGTATACAATGATGATACCGAGTGGATTTGATAAATGAAGCATATTTGCAAATTTTGATAATGTAAACATTACCATCTGGAATGGTACAATCATAGAGAAAAGGCAAAGTGTATACATAAGCTTTGTGCCCTTAGTCTTTACACGAACTATGTACCATGCACACATTGAGCAGCAGAGTACAATAAGTACTACTGAGCCGACTGTGATGAAAAGTGAATTTCCAAAGCAGTCCCAGAAATGTGTCATTCTGAGACCATTCTTGTAGTTTAATGTGCTACAGAAAAGCCTTGACATACCATCCTTGAAGGCTTCAAAGCCCTCAGTGATAGATACTGTGCTGATTCCAAACGGATGCTTGAATATGTAGGCTTTTCTCTTAAATGAATTGAGTAACACCATAAAGATTGGTGAAATCCAAAGTATTGATAAAACAGCGAATAATAATGTGATTATCCAACCGTGCTTGGCCTGTCTTACGGCACTGACTTCCTGCGCTTTTTTCTGTTTTGCCATTAGTCCTGTACCTCCTTGCTTGTAGTAATCTTATTCTGTGCAAGTGCGATAATTGCAACAATTATAAAGAATATAACAGCCTTTGCCTGACCTACGCCCTGCCATCCTGTTGTTCCATACATGGTGTTGTAGATATTTAAGGCAAGCAGCTCTGACATCTTTCCCGGATTACCGCCTGTAAGAGCTAAGTTCTGGTCGAACAGCTTGAAGCCGTTTGTCAATGTCAGGAATGTACAGATTGTGATTGTCGGCATAAGCATTGGAAGAATAACGCTCTTTAAGAGCTGCCATCTGTTGGCTCCATCAATCTTTGCTGCCTCAATAAGCTCACCCGGTATATTCTGAATACCTGCGATGTAGATAATCATCATATATCCAATCTGCTGCCAGCATACTACTGCGATAAGTCCCCAGAATGCTGACCACTCTGAGCTTACGATTGTCTTTGAATAGTTCTGCAGGATAGAGTTAAAAATCATCAACCATACATATGAGAGTACGATTCCACCGATCAGGTTTGGAAGGAAGAATACTGTACGGAAAAGATTTGTTCCTCTGATTCCTTTTGTAAGCGCCATTGCTATTGCAAATGATACGATATTGATAATCAGTACCGAAACTACTGTAAATAGTGCTGTGTACCAGATTGAATGAATAAAGGTTGTATCCACACTGCCGTTTACAACAAAAATCCTTGTGTAATTTTTAAATCCCACCCATTTCCAGTCTGTAACAGTGGAGAATTTACAAAATGAAAGGAAGATACCATATACGAACGGTACAATAAATCCTATTGTAAATGCTGCCATTGTCGGTAAAGCGAAGATCCAAAATTTTTTTCTAATCGACTTTTCCATAACAAATATACCTTTCTTAAAAAAATATGGGGTGAGTGACTGCCACTCACCCCACTTTTACTACTTTTTACTAACTTTTAGAGAATTTTACTGCTCGTTCTGAAGATCCCAGTAATAAGCCCATTTCTCTGAGAATGCCTTTGCAACGTCATCCCATGAACCAATACGCTCTGTGTACTCTGTGAGTGGAGCAAGGAAATCAGCTCTCCAGTCATCTACTGAAGGTGTTGCGTTGAATGACCATGCTACTGATGTCTTGCCTTCCTTTGCAAGCTCTGATGCTACATTAGCAAAAGCGTTCTTTGACTCATAGTCGCCTGTGAATGTATCGAATGGAGCTGAAAGACCCATTTTATTAACGATTGCATCACGTCCGTCATCACTTGTGATTACCCAGTTGAGGAATTCAAGTGTTGCATCAATATCCTTCTGATCTGCCTTAGCGTTTACTGTCCAGTGGTTCTCTGTACCAACTGCAAGTCCCTCGTTCTCGTCATCTACACCAAAGTAGATACGCATCATTGAAAGGTCAGACTGCTTAACTGTGTATCCGTTCTCGTTGTCATCTGCGAAGTTAGCGTACTCCCAGTCACCATTCTGGTAGAATACAGCCTCTTCCATACCAAGCTCTGACTCAGCATTTAAGCTTCCTGAATCAAGTGTAGCCTTGTCTGCTGCTGATGTATTTGTGTACATATCCCAAACTCTCTTGAAGTTGTCCATGTACTTACCTGTAACTTCCTTCTGTCCTGCTGTGAGATCACATCCTGCATCCTTGAACTCATAGTAGAGTGCGAGACCTGCGAGATGTCCTGTGAATCTCCAGTTAGATCCGCTGTCAAGTCCTGCTGAAGCAAATGCCTCTGTAAGATGTAAGTCACAAGCTTTGTTGATGTCATCTACATGCTCGTTGATATCAGTTGCAACCTTCTCTAATGTATCAAGATCCTTGATATCATCTACTGACTTGATAACTGCTCCAGAGTAGTTGCTGCAGTATTTCTCAAGAATTGCCTTGTTGTAGATGATTCCGTAGCACTCATAGCAGTTAGCTACTGATGCAATCTTGCCATTGTACTCAAGTGCAAGTGACTTATCTGTAAGGTGCTTGTAAATCTCGCTGTCCTTTAAGTCATATATGTATTTGTCATACTCTGCGCAGTCTGATGTGCTTCCGATATTGAAGATTGTTGGAGCCTCCTTCTTAGCAAGCTCAGACTTAAGTGTTGTCTTGTACTGTCCATCAGCTGCTGTTACTACTGTAACCTGTACGCCTGTCTCATCTGTGTACTTCTCTGCAAGATCCTGCCATGCCTGATCTGTCTCCGGCTTGAAGTTTAACATGTAAACTGAGCCATCGCCGCCCTTTGCAGATGAGCCTTTCTCTGTTCCGTCTCCGCTTCCTGATCCACATCCGGCAAGCATTGTTGCTACCATTGAAGAAGCGAGTAATACTGTTACTAATTTCTTTTTCATTTTAAACCCTCCTAAAAGATTTAATATTAAAATTGTCTTTGCAAACATTATTGGTTGTTTTCGGTAATGTTTGCGGTAACGTTTTCACAAGAATTATTATAGACAGTTTCATGTAGTTTCGCAAGAGGATTTTGTCTTTTCTGTATATATTAATAAAAACACCAGGTATTTTTTGGCAATTTTTCACAAAGAATTGCAAAAAAATAAGTATTCTCACACTGGCGTTTGGTCATTTTAGTTATTTTCGACTATCCGTTTTGTGTAAAAATACTTTTGTTATTTTTATTCATTTCATCTATCAGAGCCTGCTTTTGTGCGCGCTTGAGCTGTTTTATATGATACTCCCTGCTCATTGCCTCCTCTTTCGTGGCAAAGTGCTCGAAATAGACCAGCTCCACAGGTCTGCGTGTCTTTGTATATTTGGCACCTTTCCCGGAGTTATGCGCTTTTATGCGCTTTTTCAGGTCATTTGTCCAACCGGTGTAAAGTGTGCCGTCAGCACACCTTACAATATATGTATAATTTTCATCCATATCTGCTTTGTCCATCTCAATAATCAACGCTGTGCTTATGACATGACAATATGATATCAGGCCTGCCCCTGAATCGTAGTGCCATAGCCTGACATAAGCTTAAACTCTGCTCTGTCGACCACTCTGCAGCTGCCACGGTTGTCTGTCTTTACGCTGTATAGTATCTCATCTGCCACATGTAAAAAATCCCACACTCTGTTTTCTTCCTTTGGTACATCGCAATACATGCCCTGTGTGATTGTGACAATAGGCAGCATCTTTGAAAACCGGTGTGGCAGAGTCAGCTCCATAACCTTGCGGCGAAGCTCCTCCACATATTCTTTAGCATCTTCCTTTGATATATTCTCGTATATGACTACAAACTCGTCCCCGCCGTATCTGGCACAAAATCCTCCATGTGCTCCCGCAACTTCGCTTATACAGCCCGCAATCGCAATCAGACATCTGTCCCCCTCCTGATGCCCGTAATTATCATTGTACTCCTTGAAATAATCCACATCCAGTATCTCAATAGCAAAATTGTGACCACATTTATGAGCATGCGAAAACATCTCATCCGCCTGTATATTAAGCTTTCGCCTGTTTGCCATGCCTGTAAGCGGATCTGTCTCAGACTGCGCCGCAAGAAGCTTATTCTCCTTCTCAATTTTTTTCTTGGCACGATTTACCTTCTCGAAATTCGCCCTAAGCTCTATGACCTCTTTTATCATAGCCCTGGCCTCAAGCTCCTTGCGCTCGGAAAGCTCATAGTACAGCCCTGCCGCCTGCAGATACTCTGCACCCATATGGTGCTTTCTGTAAAATCTGATTTTAAGACCTAAAAGTCTCATCTGCATGCTTGTGACCTTAAGATTGTTTATCATCGGCTCCATAAGCTCCATCAGATGCCAGAATTCATCAATCTTTTCACTCTCGAAAAGCACCTCGAGATACACAAAGAAATCCTCTATCAGATCCATAAAAAGCATATCCTGCGTGATTACACCATCAATGCGCCTGATACACTCGTCACGTTTTTCAATCTGTCCGCTTTTATGCATGTAAAAGGTTCTGCTGATAAGCATTCCAAGCCTGTCGATTGCATCGGCATACGGCAGATGCTCCCTCTCCACAATCTCAAGAATCTCATCTATTCCGGTAAAGTCACTCTCCAGTACCTTGCAGTTTATCATATTCTCATAAAGAGATATCATCCTGGTGTGATATGAAGGTTCATCCGGTGCGGAAGCTATGTATTCCATGGCTTTTTGAAAATATTCCATGGCCTCCTTATATCTGCCCACTTTG
>ENA-UOJG01003256-UOJG01003256.1-human-gut-metagenome-genome-assembly--contig:-C47-NODE-3256-length-11789-cov-5.421766_pt1 | contig 11789 bp, 6 predicted proteins | sample MGYA00242340_ERZ723887 | MGnify/ENA metagenome assembly ERZ723887 | reverse complement strand
AGGTCATCGGATTCGTCAACGAAACCTACCTCAACGCGCTCGCAGCGCAGGTCGACGCCGCCCGCCACGCGCTCAGCCAAGCCGCCACCGACTACACGGCCGCCAAAACACAGTCCGATAACCTCCACCGCGAACTCGAACTGGCCAACCAGCTCGCCTACACGTCCTGGGAGCGCATCGACATCGCCGGCGCGCAACGGACCATCACGGACACGCAGGACGCCATCGCATCCATCAAAAACGATCCCAAGCTCGCCGAACTCGCCAAACAGCGCGACGAACTGAACGCCGAACTCGACCGTGTGGAACGCCAGCGCATCGAATCCGACCAGGCCGCGGCCCGCGCCGGCAGCGCCGTCGAAGCGGCGCTCATCTGGCTGCGCGACCATGCCGACACCGGCACGACGGACGCCGCCGGTGCCACCGCCGACAATGACGATGACGCCGCGTCCGGCCCGCTGCCGGACGAAGTCACGGCGGCGCTCGCCGAATCCTACGACAACCGATTCGCCGGACTGGCGGACGCCGCCATGCGCGCGCACATGATCATCGGCGCGGGCGCGGCAGGAACGCAGGCACCGGGGGAGAGCTTCCCCGAACGCACCATCGCCGGCATCGGCAAGGACATGGCCTCCCGCATCAACCTGCTGAACGGCCAGGCCGACGCCGCGCGCACCGGCGTCGAATCGAAGATGAGCACCTACATCGCGCTCTACGCGGCCGACGATGATTCGCTGACCGCCAGCGTGGAGGACTACCGGTACTATCTCGACGAACTCGCCAGCCTCACCCAGCTGGCCGCGGTTGCCGCCACCGACGCCGAATACCGGCGCTGCCTCGAACAGCTGCTCAGGAGCTTCCTGACCATCAAACGCGCCATCGACACGGATGCCAGCGACATCCACGACCAGCTTGACCGCATCAACGCCATGCTCAAAGGCCAGCAGTTCGGTCCCAAGCACGGCAGCCTGTCCCTGCACGCGGACGTGCGCCGTCCCGAGCGCACCTTCTGGGCGCAGCTCATCCGCGTCATCGGCACCCTGAACGATTGGAAATCCGCCGACGTCAACGATTCCGACGCCTCGCGCAAGGCTTTCGCGGCCTGCGCGCCGATGGTCGGGCTGCTGCGCGCCGAACTCGCGCAGGTCAAGGACGCGAACGGCGTGAAAAGCTACGGCGCCCGCAACCTCGACCCGCGCTGCCGCTCGTCCTTCTACGCCATCGTGCATCATGCCGACGGCCCGGATGAACGCATCACCTCCACCGGCGGCCGTTCGGGCGGCGCCTTGCAGGAGCTCACCTCATTCGTATACGGCGCGGCGCTCATCTACCTGCTCGGCGGCGGCCTGACCAGCGAGCCCTCGTACACCACGCTGTTCCTCGACGAGGCGCTCATCAAGGCCGACGGCCGTTACACGCAGCGCGCCCTCACGGTGCTGCCGCGCCTCGGATTCCAGGTCATCGTCTCCGCTCCGGAAAGCAAGACCGGCGAAATCCTCGAGGTCTCCACCAAGGCCTACGTGACCTACAAGGACCCCGACACCGGCCTCACCTCCCTGCGCGAGGCCGTGCTGCATCAGAATGACATGGACGATGAATCATCGTCGGATATATTGAAGGATGACGGGGTTGCCGAATGAGCAGTCCTGGCGTCGCCGGTATTAAGACGATTCGGTTCGACTCGACGATGTTCGAAAGCAGGTGATGGGAACTATGGTCGGCATGAAAGACATCGCTGCGATCACCACATGCGTGAAGAAACATATGCGTTCACATATGTACGACATCGAACCGGCATGGCCATTTCCCGTGCCGGTGGGATTGCCGGACCAAGCATTTTTGGAAACCAATGCGATTGCGGTGCATGACAACAACAATGAGATACGGCAATGGGCAAGCAAGAATGGTTGCGAAATCATAACCAAGCATCGCACCATAGGCACCTCTGTCGAGCTGATCTCCAAAGTCGTCGTTCCTGACGAATCAATAGCCATGCGTGTGGTTGGTCGTACGCTGGCGGCGGAATGTCGCGAAGCGCGCCGCCGCATAGCATGTCTGGTTGCTGCTTGTGACGTTGCTCCGGAAACAATCGAATCGGCCGCTCGCATGACAGGCCATGAACAGCCTGACGACTTCGATCTGCTTGTCAGCGCAGTTCGATATTTCAGGCATCATGACGTGACCGGTATGACGCCGCGACAGATTCCACTGACAGGATTCAGCGGCAAATGGCTGAATGAGTCAAAAACCAATCGTCGTAAGGCCATTTGCCGACTGCTCGGTGTCGAAACGTTGGGTCTGTCAAAACGGCCGACCGAACTGCGGTTCCGTTATCTCGATCCGGTCCGCGACGATGCTGAGCTCGAACGCATCATATGGTGTCCGTGGGAAGGCGAAGCGTTATCCGGCATTAAATATGCTGTCATCGTTGAGAACAAAGACACGTATCAGACTATGCCGCCGATTGCGCAGGGCATCTGCATATGGGGTTCTGGTCGCGCTGTAAGCGATGCTGTACCTGCGGTTCCTGCACTGCGTGACATGCGTATCGTGTATTGGGGTGATATGGATGCGGATGGACTGGAAATACTTTCGACATTACGTGAATCAGGTATCGAATGCGACTCCATCCTGATGGATTGCGATGCATACGATCGGTACCACAGATTTGGTACCGATCGTACTGAACGCAGCGCGAAGATTGCTATGCGGGAGCCTAAGCCGACGCCCGGCCTTCAATCGGCGGAGCGACGTCTTTATGAACGACTGTGTGCTGACAAAACCATCGCTTATCGGCGCATCGAACAGGAACGCATTCCCATGCGTGATGCAGTTGACGAATTACGCAAGCTTGGCATCCCCGTGGAGTCCATTGAAAATCAGGATTTGCCGATTTAGGCTGAGTGATTGGGGATGTTGCCAAGAGCTAGAACGGCTTAGCTTTTTCTCGTCTCACATTATGCCTTCCGATTAATAATGCAACGGCATTGCATAGCTGCAAGGTCCGGCACTGCTATCCGATACTATCGAACTGTTGTTTTGCGTTGCGCGAGAAGGGACAAACATGGCAACCGCTTGGGGTGACGAGAGTGTGCGGAAAACCGGAGTTCCCTCGCCTATGTACTTGATGGGCGCATGCGTATGTGATGATACGGAAACCGAAACAAGGCAAAGATTGGCGTTGCTTAAGCCCAAAGGAGCAAGGAAATTGCACTGGCGAGACATGCGGCCATCATTGCGTGGCAAAGTCGTTGATGCCATGGCTGCAATGGACATTGATCATGTCATTGTGGCTGCGGTACCAATGAGCCAGTGGAATACCGCCGAACGCGCTCGCCGTAAATGTTTGGAACGTCTTCTGCCTCTGCTGGAAACAGAATACAACGTGGACACGCTTGTGCTTGAACGGCGCGAGATTTCACAGGACAGGAACGATATCCGTTTCATCGATGGATTGAGAAGCCGCAGATTTATCGGGCCAATTCGTGTCGAACTCTGTGCAGGGGAGACTGATGCAAGGCTATGGCTCCCTGATCAGCTGCTAGGAGCGTACGGTGATGCCCAGGCCGGTACTGGAAGATACGATGAATTCCTCGGCCATGTTCGAACAGTGTTCATCGACAGTGATTGATGTCCTAAAACCGTGTATACTTCATGGTAAGCCAACCCCGCTGGGGAAATGGAAGTGAGAGCCGGACGCCCCGAGTATCTTGGGGGCCGGCTCTTGCGTTTCGGTCCACTGATGGTCCGGAATTTTGCATACTCTGGTTCAGTTTTCCGGCCTGACACGCCATCGAACAAGCGTTCGAATTTGGTCGTGTGTTCGGGTATCCTTGGGACAGATTTGGCGCGCGCATGACCGTGCGCGCGGGAACGGTGAGATGGAAGGTGGGGTGTGGCTGTGGCGGCAATGCAGACTGGCGCAAGGCGCGCAACAAGCGCAACGGGCGCGAAAACCAGCAAGGGCAAGAACGGTGAGGTCATCGTCGAAAAGGTGATGACCAGCGACTCCTTCCTGAGCCGGGAGATCAAAAAGGCGCCGCTGATCGAACACGATGGTTCGCTGGTAGCTGATATCTCGCACATCCCGAACGATCTCAAGATCACGATTCAGGGTGCGCGCGAACACAACCTCAAGAATGTCGACCTGGCGATTCCGCGCAATCGCATGGTCGTGTTCACAGGCCTGTCCGGTTCGGGCAAATCCTCGCTCGCGTTTGACACCCTGTTCGCCGAAGGCCAGCGACGCTACGTCGAATCCCTATCCGCCTACGCCCGCCAGTTCCTGGGTCAGATGGACAAGCCCGACGTTGACTTCATCGAGGGCCTGAGCCCGGCCGTCTCCATCGACCAGAAGACCACCAACCGCAACCCGCGTTCTACCGTCGGCACCATCACCGAAATCTACGATTACCTGCGACTGCTCTTCGCCCGCACCGGCATCCCTCACTGCCCTGAATGCGGCGAGCCCGTCGCCTCCCAGACCCCGCAGCAGATCGTCGACACGCTGCTCGGCTACCCGGAGCGCACGCGATTCCAGATTCTCGCGCCCGTGGTCAAGGGCCGCAAGGGCGAGTTCGTGGATATGATCGAGCTGCTGCGCTCCGACGGCTACGCCCGCGCGCTCATCGACGGCGAGATGACGCAGCTGTCCGACGACATCAAACTCACCAAGCAGAAGAAGCACACCATCGAGGTCGTGGTCGACCGACTCGTGGTCAAGGACGGCATCCGCCAACGCCTGACCGACTCGGTGGAAACCGCCCTCAAGCTCGCCAACGGCAGCATCGTCATCGACTTCGTGGACGAGGAGGAAGGCAGCCCGGCCCGCCGCCAGCCGTTCTCCGAACACCGCAGCTGCCCGAACGGGCACACGCTCGAACTCGACGAGGTCGAGCCGCGCACCTTCTCCTTCAACGCCCCCTACGGTGCCTGCCCCGCCTGCACCGGTCTCGGCTTCAAACTGGAAATCGACCCGGATCTCATCATCTCCGACCCGGACAAGTCACTGGCCGACGGCGTCATCGAACCGTGGAGCGGCACCAAGATGACCTCCCAGTACTACGGCCACATCCTCGAAGGTCTGGCCAAGGAAATGGGCTTCTCCATGAAGACCCCTTGGAAGGGCCTGCCGGACGACGTCAAGCACGACATCCTCTACGGCCACGACTTCAAGGTCAACGTCTCCTACCGCAATCGCTGGGGACGCCTGCGCGAATACTCCACCGGCTTCGAAGGCGTGATCCGCACGCTCATGCGACGCCACGACGAAACCGATTCGCAGTCCATGCGCGAATACTACGAGTCGTACATGCGCGAAGTGCCCTGCCAGGTCTGCCACGGACGCCGTCTGAAGCCCGAAGTGCTCGCTGTCACTGTGGACGGAAAATCCATCTTCGACGTGTGCGACATGCCCGTCGTACGCGAACTCGCCTGGATCAACGGCCTGAAACTCGAAGGCTCGGCACAGCTGATCGCCGGCGAAGTGCTCAAGGAGATCAAGGCCCGACTCGGCTTCCTGAACGACGTCGGCCTCGACTACCTGACCCTCTCGCGCGCGGCCGCCACCCTGTCCGGCGGAGAAGCGCAGCGCATCCGACTCGCCACGCAGATCGGCTCCGGTCTGGTCGGCGTCATGTACGTGCTCGACGAGCCGTCCATCGGCCTGCACCAGCGTGACAACGAACGCCTCATCGAAACCCTGCACCACCTGCGCGATCTCGGCAACACGCTGATTGTCGTCGAACACGACGAGGACACGATACGCCGCGCCGACTGGGTGGTCGACATCGGCCCCGGCGCCGGCGAACACGGCGGCGAAGTCATCTACTCCGGCCCCGCCAAGCACCTCATAGAAGCCAAGCGCTCCATCACCGGCGACTACATCGCCCACCGGCGAGAGATCGCCGTGCCCGCCAAGCGCCGCAAGATCCACAAGACCCAGGTGCTCAAAGTCGTGGGTGCCCGCGAGAACAACCTCAAGAACATCGACGTGAGCTTCCCGCTCGGCGTGCTCACCGTGGTCACCGGCGTCTCCGGCTCCGGCAAATCCTCGCTGGTCAACACGATCCTCTACCCGGTGCTCGCCGACAAGCTCAACGGTGCACGCATCGTACCCGGCCGCCACACGCGCGTGGAAGGCGTGGACCAGGTGCGCAAGGTGATCCACGTCGACCAGAACCCGATCGGCCGCACGCCGCGATCCAACCCCGCCACCTACACCGGTGTGTGGGACAAGATCCGCACCCTGTTCGCCAAGACTCCCGAAGCCCAGGTGCGCGGCTACGGCCCCGGCCGCTTCAGTTTCAACGTCAAAGGCGGCCGATGTGAGGCCTGCCACGGTGACGGCACGCTGAAGATCGAAATGAACTTCCTGCCCGACGTCTACGTGGACTGCGAGGTCTGCCACGGCAAACGATACAACCGCGAGACCCTCGAAGTCACGTACAACGGCAAGACCGTGGCCGACATCCTCAACATGCCCATCGAGGAGGCCGCCGACTTCTTCAAGGCGTACACCGGCATCTCCCGATACCTGAAGACCCTCGTGGACGTCGGCCTCGGCTACATCCGACTCGGCCAGCCCGCACCCACCCTGTCCGGCGGTGAATCGCAGCGCGTCAAGCTTGCCACCGAGCTGCAGCGCCGATCCGACGGCAAAACCGTGTACATCCTCGACGAGCCGACCACCGGCCTGCACTTCGAAGACGTGAGCAAGCTGCTCAAGGTGCTGCAGTCCCTGGTGGACAAGGGCAATACGGTCATCGTCATCGAACATAATCTGGATGTGATCAAGGAGGCCGACTGGCTGATCGATCTCGGTCCGGAGGGCGGCGACGGAGGCGGCACCATCGTCACGCAGGGCACGCCCGAACAGGTTGCCGAATGCGAAGCCTCATGGACCGGCAAGTTCCTGAAACCCATGCTTTAGCCTTCCATTGCAGCTGACCTCGGGTGGGTTGGGGTGTTTGTTGCTGGACATGCTCCGGGCCGCTCAGGTCAAGTCTTTAAGGTCCAGCAACACACACCCCAACCCACCCAATCCCTGATGATTGGTTTTGCTTAATAGCGAGGAGGATTATGACGAACGATATTGAGCGGCATAGTCCGGATGAGTGGCGGAAGACTGCGGCGGCGTTAATGTCGGAAAGCATAGCTGTGGGTGCCGGGGAAACGACGGCGAAGGTGAATGCGAATGGGGCACCTTTGCTGGGGGATTCTCGCGACCTGTTCCGACCCAAGACCTCGGATATTCCCGCCAAACCCGGTGTGTACAAATGGCGCGACGGGGAAGGGCGCGTCATTTATGTGGGCAAGGCAAAGAACCTGCGCAACAGGCTCACCAATTATTTCCAGCCGCTGTATCTGCTGCATCCGCGCACGCAGACCATGGTGCTGACCGCACGCAGTCTGGAGTGGACGGTCGTCGCCACCGAACTGGAATCACTGACGTTGGAATACACGTGGATCAAGGAATTCGACCCACGGTTCAACGTGCAGTTCCGCGACGACAAGACCTATCCGTATCTCGCGGTCAGCACGGGGGAGCGAATTCCGCGCGTGTGGGTCACGCGGTCGCGCAAACGGCGGGATACCCGGTATTTCGGCCCCTATGCCAAAGTGTGGGAATTGCGGCACAGTCTTGACCGGTTGCTGCGCACGTTCCCGGTACGCACCTGCACCACCAACGTGTTCCATAAGGCGCAACTGACCGGACGGCCATGCCTGTTCGCTTCCATCGGCAAATGCTCCGCACCCTGCGTGAACCGCATTGAAGCGGACGAACACCGGCGGCTGTGCGAACAGCTGGTCGGCGTGATGACCGGACGACTCGGACGGCCATACATCGCCCAGTTGACCCGCGACATGAAAGAGGCCAGCGCCGAACTCGAATTCGAGAAAGCCGCCCGACTGCGCGACCAGATCCAAATGCTGGAAACCGTGGTGCAACAGAACGCCGTCGTCTTCGACCAGGATGTGGACGCTGACGTGTTCGGCTTCGCCAGCGACGAGCTCGAAGCCTCCGTGCACGCTTTTTATGTGCGCGCCGGCTCGATTCGCGGCGAACGCAACTGGAGCGTCGAACGAGTTGAGGACATCGATGACGCCGACTTGATGGCCGACCTTCTGGTGCAGGTGTATTCGGACGCCGCCGGGGATAATCACCCCCAGTCGGCCGCGACCATCTCCACCAATCGCGAGGCCATCGGCTCCACGCAAACCATCACGGCCACGGACGCTGTGGCACGCGCCCAGGCCACCCGAGAACGCAACACCCGTCAGGAGACCACCGGGCGCGCGGACCTGCTGGCACCCATCGCACCGGTACCGCGCGAAATCATCGTGCCCGTCGAACCGGCCCGCCGTGAGGAACTCGAAGGCTGGCTGACCAATCTGCGCGGGGGAGCGGTGACCATCCGTGTGGCCTCGCGAGGCGACAAGAAGCAGCTTATGGACCGCGCCAACGAGAACGCCAGCCAAGCACTGCAACGCAGCAAGATGAGCCGCATCTCCGACATGGGCGCACGCACCCAGGCCATGAACGATGTGGCCAAGGCATTGGGACTCGCGGAAGCCCCGCTGCGCATCGAATGCTACGACATTTCGAACACTGTGGGTGGTGCCTTCCAGGTGGCCTCCATGGTGGTGTTCGAAGACGCGATCGCCAAGAAATCCGAATACCGACGCTTCGCCATCCGAGGCAAGGACGGCAAAGGCGCGGTGGATGATCTGTCCGCGCTTTACGAGACGCTCACCCGCCGCTTCAAGCACGGCAACATCGCCGGCGACTCCGGCGAAAGCATCGACGCGGAACAGCGTGTGGCCTCGGCCGCCGGCAAGATGACCACTGCCGTGGCGGCGGAGACAATCGCTGCGAACGGTAACGACAATGGTGAGGGCGGTTCCGACATCAGTGGCAAGGGGCACGCGGTGCCGGTCGGAGTGCAGAACGATGCGCGGGAGTCCCCGCCCGACATCGTCCAGCAGAACACAAACCGGCATCACTTTGCCTACAAGCCGAACCTGGTGGTGGTCGATGGCGGCAAGCCGCAGGTCATGGCCGCCGCCAAGGCGCTTGAGGACTGTGGCGTGAACGACGTGGCCGTCTGCGGACTGGCCAAACGCTTGGAAGAGGTGTGGGTGCCGGACGACGACTATCCGATCATCCTCAAACGCCAGTCCGAAGGCATGTATCTGCTGCAGCGTGTGCGCGACGAATCCCACCGCTTCGCCATCACCTACCACCGCCAGCAGCGGCGCAAAGGCGCCCTGCGCAGCGCGCTCGACGAGATTCCCGGCATCGGCGAAAGCTACCAGAAGCGGCTGCTCAACCACTTCGGCTCGGTCAAAGCCATGCGCGAAGCCAGTGTCGAGGACTTCGAGAAGGTCAAAGGCATCGGCCACGCCAAAGCCGAAGCGCTGTACCCCGCGCTGCACGAGCAGTGAGCCGGCCCGGTCCAGCAGCCCAGAGTAAATTTTCGGTTGCGGGGCCTGTGGTTGACATATTCGAAGCAAAGTGTCGGCTAGCATGGGAACAGACATCAAGGAGGGGATATGGCCAATCATCGTTGCGCTGTACTCGGCAAACCCGTCGCACACTCATTGTCACCCGTGCTCCACAACGCGGCCTACCGTTCGCTGAAACTCGACGATTGGCTGTACGACAAGCACGAGGTGGGGGAAGACGACCTCGACGCTTTCCTCGAAGGCCTTGACTCGACGTGGGCTGGCCTGAGCCTGACCATGCCGTTGAAGAAGACCATCCAACCGTACGGTGTTCCGGAAAATTTGTGGGCCAAGGAACTGAAGGTGGCGAATACCGCGGTATTCGACTGGAGCGTGGCTGCCGATGATTCCGCTTGGCCGAACGGCAAGCCGGGCATCAAGCTATACAACACCGATGTCATCGGCATCCAACTCGCCTTCGACCATGCCAATCGCGAACTCGGCGAACACCACACCGCGTCGAGAAGCGGCACCGCGCTGATCATCGGCAATGGCAACACCGCCACTTCGGCGTTGGCCGCATGCTGCATGATGCCCGAAATCGGCCATATCGTCGTCGCCGCCCGTCACCCCGGAAAAAACACCGGGCTTAAACCAGTGGCCGAAAAGTTCGTCAACGTGCATAACCCGTACAACGAAATCGAATTAGGCGACGATCAGGCCCTGCTTGAGGCAGCCCGCAACGCCACCTATGTCATCAACACGATTCCCGGACACGCGGCCGACAACGTCGCGGATGCCCTCGCCGATGCCGGAACCGAGCCATTCTCCGGACTGCTGTTGGACGTGATCTACGATCCACGCCCCACCAAGCTCATGGAAGCCTGGCGCGCTCATGGCGGTCACGCCATCGGCGGCGAAGAAATGCTGCTGTACCAAGCTCTCGTACAGGTATTGCTGATGACCGGTATCTGGGATGACGACCCGCCCAGCGATGCCGACCAGCGTCTGCAGGACACCACCACCGAAGACGACCAGCTGGAGATCGCGATGCGCAAAGCTCTTGAGGAGGCGCTGTAATGAATCAACAGACAACGAACCGCGATACCGGCGAGGCGGCCGCCACGAATGCGCCGGCGAATTCCGCGACATCCACATCGACTCCGGACAACCAGCCGACCCCGCTTGATGCCTTCGAAGTGCTGCTCATCACCGGTATGTCCGGCGCAGGCCGCTCTCATGCCGCTGACTGCGTGGAAGACATGGGATGGTATGTGGTCGACAACCTGCCTCCCAAACTGCTTATCCCGCTTGTCGACATGATGACCACCTCCGGTTCCGGATCGGAGTCAGGCGTCCACAAGCTTGCCGCCGTCATCGACGTGCGCTCCAGCTATTTCGACGAGCTGGCCGCCGTGCTCGGCCATCTGGATGATCTCGGCGTCAAAACCCGTATTCTGTTCCTCGACGCCAGCAACGAAGTGCTCATCAAGCGCTATGAATCCGTGCGCCGCCCGCACCCGCTGCAGCACGGCAACCGACTGATCGACGGCATCCTTGAGGAACGTCACCTGCTGGAAGACCTCAAGGAACGAGCCGACTGGGTCATCGACACCAGCTCCCTGAGCATCCACCAGCTGTCCACCAAACTCTACGAGGCGATGCTCGGCTCCGGCCCCACCACCGTGGCAGTACACATCTTCAGCTTCGGCTTCAAATACGGTATGCCCATCGACGCCGATTTCGTGGCCGACGTGCGTTTTCTGCCCAACCCGTTCTGGGTGCCCAACCTGCGCGAGCTTACCGGGCACGACAAGCCGGTCGCCGACTACGTGCTTTCCAGCAAGGGAGCCAAGGAATTTCTCGACGCTTATGAGAAAGCTATCGAGATTGCGTTGGAAGGATACGCCCAGGAAGACAAGCACTACGTAACCATCGCCGTCGGCTGCACCGGTGGTCAGCACCGGTCGGTGGCGATGAGCGAAGAGCTGGCTCGCCGCTTACGCGCACATGGGCTCAACGTAACCGTTTCCGCGAGAGAACAGCACAAGCGTCACTCATCGTAAGCAGGCGTCGAGCGGTCATCGGGCAAGTGTTCGGTGACCACACTGCGAGAAAGCAGGGCCCATAGAACGTATAAAACGGGTTCGCTTGTCCCCCAGATGAGGTATCACAGAAAGCCGATGGCTTCCGACCGTGTGACAGCAGATGACGGCACGAAGCGCCTGAAGCATTGAGAAGAACGGGACTGTAGGAGGTAGATCTTGGCTCTTCTGGACGATGTCAAAAGCGAGTTGGCAGCCTTTGAAGGCGATTCGCCAGCCGCGATCAAGGCCCAAGCT
>ENA-UOJG01003251-UOJG01003251.1-human-gut-metagenome-genome-assembly--contig:-C47-NODE-3251-length-11799-cov-22.485099_pt1 | contig 11799 bp, 10 predicted proteins | sample MGYA00242340_ERZ723887 | MGnify/ENA metagenome assembly ERZ723887 | reverse complement strand
TGGAATATACGCTTTCGGAGCGCGGGAAATCGCTGATGACTGTGCTGGATCAGCTCTGTGTCTGGGGCGAAGAGAATCGACTGACAGAGTGATAACTTCCAGTTTGTCTGCCTATCAAGCGGCTCGTTCCAAATGGATCGAGCCGCTTTTGCTTACATCATCCTCTGTCCCTGCCGCTGCTCCGGGAAGGGCGGCTCCAAGCGCCGCAGCAGGCCGAACTCTGTTTTTGTCACGCAGTCGTTTTCCATGCAGTCCTGACCGTATTTTTCAAAATCCATGTAGCCGTCCAGCTCATAGATGGCCTCATCGTCCAGCCCCAGCGTTTCCTGCAATCGCTGCTGACCGTAACCGTAGGCGCCCTCCGTGATGCGCTGGTAGTTGTCCAGATTTTGCAGGAGTTCACAGGCTCCGCGCAGCGTATCCGGCTTCTCTGCCTCCAGCACGGCGGCGTAGGTCAGGAGCATCCCGTCCTTCTGCCAGATGTCCTCCAAGGCTTCGGCAAAATCGTTGTAATCCTCCACGGCGGGGCAATCCGTGTCACGGATCAGCTCACCGATGTATGGCACCTTGAAGCGAATATCACAGAGCATGGCATCCGCGAAAACATCAATATCGAGGTAAGCCTTCACCGCGTCCAGGTATTCCTCATCAGCGGGGAGGACGAGGGTGTAGTCCGGCTTTCCATTGACGCGCAGCGTCATGCGGAGCATTTCATCCCTGCTCTCATCCCGCCAAGGCTCTGCCGGCGAAAGATAGCTGCGGTCGATCCCCATATCCGGTGTCAGCAAACTGCGGGCGTTGGGGACAAAGGCACTGTACCGGGCATAGTTGTAGCCTTGCGGGTCAATAAGGAATCCGTCCGTTCCCTCCGCGTCAAGGATGAGCAGGCAGTGCCTGGCGTCATCATCGTGTCGGATGGCATTTTTGTTCTCTGCAATGAAATCATAGTCAGCCAGCAGTGCGCGGCTGAACTGTTGGAACTGCGGGCTTGGCAGCTCAATGACCTTATCCACGGCACAGGGGTCTGCCTCACACCCGGTCTGCTTACATTTCAGTTCCGCCCGAATGATCATCGTGAAAGCCCTCCCATCTCCATGCGGCTGCTCTGGTCGCCGTTCATGATTTCTCTCAAGCTGAGATAGCCCTTGTAGGCAATATAGCCTCGGTCGGTGAACATCCCGTCTTCCTCGTTCATGCGCTGAAAGCCATACTTCTCATAGTCGTAGAAATCGTCCAGATTTTCATCGTAATCGAAATGACCGGACTGCCGGATCATGTACTTACCGTACTCCTCCAATGTGTGCGCGTCAGGCGCAAAATCGAACAGGTCGAGATTCTCCGCAAGATTCTTGACTTGTTCTGCCGTTCGCGGTCGTGCCATTGTTACAACGGCGCCAAGTTTTCGGATGTCCTCATCGGAGAAGTCTTCTGTAACCTGTGCCAGCGCATTGAGGTCGGTTATGCTTTCTCGTTCCATATCCAGCAGCACATCCGCCTCATTTGGAAGCTGATTATCTTTCAGCCACAGGCAAGCATCCGTTAGATTGGCGATCCCCGCTCGCAGGAGGGCGCGGTCAATCTCCTCTTGTGCCATCGGAAGGTAAAGCCAAGTGATGCGCTCAGTATCCTCCGGATCGGATCTATCGGTCACCGCAACGGTAATGGGATTTGGCTCATAATAGTAGCAAGGAAAGAATTGACCGTCATAGAGCTGCTTCATCTGCATGCCGTTGTCGTAGACCACACCATAGGGCGTAATCGTGCCGCTACCGTTTCCGATAAGCAGCCGTGCCGTTTCCTCACCGTCCAGCGCCTCCAACTCGTCAACTCTTGCGCTGCCGCCGTGCAGGTTCATGTAGTGGTCCCGGCCAACCGCATCGAGGTCAGAAAAATCCGTGATAACTGTAACCTGTTGGCAGCAGAAGCTCAGGTTGATAAGGTCTTTCAGCTCAAAAAGTTCCAGCTTATGAGCCATCGCCTGAAACTGTGCGGCTTCTCCTGTATCGAAGCCATCCAGTCGTTTGGCGAGATAGTTCAACTCCTCAACATTTACCGTAAGCATCTCTGTGCGTTTTAGCACAGTATAAAAGCCGTCGATCTTTTCAACCTTACAGTCAGCCTTGACTGCATCGCCAATCTCCAAAGCCTCCAGCAGATCCATGCAGTGTGCGTACTGGTCGTGGGGAATGGGAAACGGAATAGTTGCCACACCGTATTCCGGGTGATCACGGTTACTCAGCACCGCCTGAAACATCATTTTCGCTTTCCTCCAATCTGTTTATCTTGTTCATTCTTGTCCGAAGGCAGGTATCTTCACTCCGCCAGCAGATGAAGCCATGCCCTGGGTAGGGACAACCTTTGCATCTCTCAAAGAGCGTACAGCCGTGAGGCTCCGGCGGGTCGCGGGGATATTCAGGGGCAAGGACGGGGGCATACCAGTGCCCTAATGAGCTTCTTCTGTTTACCTGTGGCATTTCATTTCCTCCATAATAAAAATGGCCGGAGTCCTATTGCTAAAACTCCGGCCCGTACCATGTATTACATTGTTTGCTCCTGCGAAGCCTGCTCCAGCGTCTCCTCTTGTTGCCGGATTCGCTCGTTCAGATCTGGCACGCACACCCCAATCTGCTGCTGGACACTGCGGATCACTTCCTCCTGCTTATCCGTGAGTTCAAAAAACTCCCCATCCACAGAGTCTGCGCAGCAACGGTAGATCTCGGTCATCTGCTCCGGACTGAAGAGCTGCTCTTTGTGAATGAGGCCGGATCGTGTGACAAAGTCCTGCTTTGCTCCGTCGTAGTTCTCCATGAAATAGTGACCATGGGTCACGCCCGTGCGTTCGTAGTCCCAATCCCATGTAACGAATTGAACACCGTATTTGCTATGACTTCCTGCCAACACGGTACCGTTGAAGTCGGCAAGGATGCGGTAGTCGCCCTCCAGCCCGCTGGCTTCGAGCTGCAGAGCGTTTTCCATAGCGGTCATATACTCCATCGTTCGGGCGGCGATATCTTCGACACGGAGGAGGGCATCCTCTGCCAGTGGTGTATCCACATCTTCCCGCCGATAGAATACGCTACCCTTGCCGGTAATACGGCAGAGAGGTGCGCCATTCCAATGGACAGGCAGTTGAGACTCGTCCAGAGGTTGGGTTTCAAACCCAGCACGGTGCAAGGGAATGCAGACTTCCTCGAGGTAGCGGAGCTGCTGCTCCTTGTTGTGGTCATTCACAGTAAAAACTCCTTTCCATGAAAAAAGGGGCCGGTATCCGAAGTAGGAAACCGGCCCGAAAGTTTTTTGGTTGGTATCAAAATATGATACCAACCACTATCTAAAAATTTATTATATTATTTGGGGGAGACGAGCGAAAAAAGCGCCCGAAAAAGCATAGCCCTCTTTAAAACAGGGCGGAAATAGGCTGTGGATTTAGTTCAAGTCCTGCCTAACGCTCTGAAATGCCCTTGTGTATCTATAAAACACGCTTTGAAAAAACAGGGCATAAAAACGCTGAAACCCCTGATTTCTCAGGGGTTTCAGGTGAGTGTATCTATTTTGGTCACTCAAGATGGTTGCGGAGGCAGGACTCGAACCTACGGCCTCCGGGTTATGAGCCCGACGAGCTACCAACTGCTCCACTCCGCGATATTAAATTTAAGAATACTGGTGCCGGTGACCGGACTCGAACCGGTACAGTATTGCTACCGGGGGATTTTAAGTCCCCTGTGTCTACCAGTTCCACCACACCGGCAGACTCGGTATCAATTAATATAGCATACTCGCCCCGCAATGTCAACAGTTGGGGGCAAAAAAGTTTTTTCTCTGTCCCTTTGTCCCTTTGACTTGTGCAAATCGCTATGCTATACTATGTTTGTATTGTTATCGAAAAGAGGCGGACTATGCAGATCGGAACCGTAAAAATTGAATCGAAGCTGGCGCTCGCGCCGATGGCGGGCGTGACAGATGCTGCATTCCGTCAGATCTGCTCCGAGCTTGGCGCAGGCTACACCGTCACCGAGCTTGTGAGCGCCAAGGCGCTGTGCTATCACGACGCGAAGACCGCGCAGCTCCTGCGCCCGTTTCCGGGTGAAAAGCCGTTTGCCGCGCAGATCTTCGGCAGCGACGAAACCTGCATGACCGAGGCCGCGCAGATGGCGATCGAGATCTCCGGCGCGGACATTCTGGACATCAACATGGGCTGCCCGGTGGGCAAGGTCGTGAAAAATGGCGACGGCAGCGCCCTGATGCGCGACGTAGAAAAGGCCGCGCGCGTCGCCGAGGCGGTCGTGCGCGCCGTCAAGGTGCCCGTCACGGCGAAAATGCGCCGCGGCTGGGACAAGGGCAGTATCAACGCCGTGGAGCTTGCCAAAATGCTCGAGCAGGTCGGCGTCAGCGCCGTTGCAGTGCATGGACGCACGCGCATGCAGATGTACGGCGGCGAGGCCGACTGGAACACCATTCGTGATGTGAAGCAGGCGGTGAGTATCCCCGTCATCGCCAACGGCGACGTATTTTCTCCCGAGGCCGCCGTGCGCATTCTCAAATTCACGGGCGCGGACATGGTGATGATCGGCCGCGGGAGCTTCGGCAATCCTTGGCTCTTTGCGCAATCCGCCGCCGCGCTCGAAGGGCGCGATGTTCCGACCCCTCCGCCCTTTGCCGAGCGCTGGGATACCGCCGTGCGTCAGGTCGAGCTTTCCGCCAAGTACGGCACCGAGCGCGGCGCCATGCTCGAGGCGCGCCACCACCTGTGCTGGTACCTCAAGGGCGTCAGCCACGCCAACTATTACAAGGAGAAGATCGTGCAGCTCTCAACGCTCGATGAGCTGCACGCGCTCAGTGTGTCGATCAAGCGTGATCTGCGCTGAGGATAAAAGCCATGAACGAACGGGAACTCATTGCGCGCCTTCAAAAGCGGGATGAAACCGCCTTCGAAGAACTGCTGCGCCAATATGAGAAAAAAGTATATACGCTGTGCTTCCGCATGTGCGGCAACAGCGAGGACGCCGAGGAGGCTGCGCAGGACACCTTCCTCGCGCTCTGGCGCGGGATCGACCGGTTCCGGCAGGAATCCTCGCTCTCCACGTGGATCTACCGTTTAGCCTCCAATGCCTGCATCGATCTGCTGCGCCGGCGCAAGAAGCAGGGCAGCAGCCTGTCGCTCGATGATGAGGAGCTTTTTCTCGACGCGGTCGATCCTGCGCCCCGTCCACAGGATGCCGTGGAGCACCGCGAGGCGCAAAAGCTCTTGCAGGAAGGGCTCTCGGCGCTGCCGGAGGAATACCGAAAGGTGCTCATTCTGCGTGAGATCGAGGGGCTGAGCTACACGGAAATCGCTGAGAGCGCGTCGCTTGAGCTGGGCACGGTCAAGTCCCGCATCAGCCGGGGCCGCGTGCTGCTGCGCAATTTTTTATCCGGAAGCGGGAACTTTTTTGAAATTGCTTCGTCAAAAGTTACAGAATGTAATCAAAAGGAGATGAGCGCCAAATGAAATGTTGCGAAGCGTATGCCGCCGCGCTCTCTGCCTTCGTGGACGGAGAATTGAACGAACAGGAACGGGGCGAGCTGCTCGCCCACGTGGAGCACTGCCCAAACTGCCGGGATACTCTCTCGGAGCTGATGATCCTGCACACGATGTTTGAAGAGCTGCCGGAGCTTGACGCGCCGGATGGCTTTGCAGAGCGTGTGCTCGACCGGGTGCATGCAGAGGAGCGCACAAAAAAGCGCAGCCGCCGCGCGTGGCCGCGCGTGCTCGCCGCCTGCTTTGCGCTCGTGGTGATCTCGGCCGCCGCACTGAAGATCCTGCCCGCGATGACCAGCAAAAGCGACAGCGCGGCGAACGAAGCCGCCGACAACAGCAGCGCCATGGACGATGCCGCCGGCGGCGCGGCGAACGACAGCTATTCCTATACCTACGCCGCCGTGCAGAAGGACAGCGCGCTCGCTGACGAGGACTTCCTCTACGAAGGCGTGCCGGAGGACAGCACCGCTGACCGTTCCGCCGACGCGGACAGCGATTACGCCGTCATCGCGCTTGATCTGCCCGAGGCGGCGGATTTCCTGCGCGAGCACGGCATGGCTGTGTACGCCGAGGCGGAGGATAGCGTGAGCTACCTCGTCGTGCCGGAGACCGCACACGAGCTGAGCGAGGCGCTGCCGCTTGACGAAGAGGAAAAGGCCGCGCTCGCTGCGGCAGAGGAGCTTGTGATCGTGGAGGTCGCAAAAGCGGAAGAAGCGCCTGCGGAAAACAACGCCGCGGAGGAAGAGAGGAACACATGAACAACATCGGCGTGATCGGCGGCGCGGACGGCGAGACGGTCATCATGGTCAGCGGCAGCATCGCGCCGCCGATCCTGTGGAGCTTTTTCGGCGCGCTCGCGCTGATAGCAATTTTATATTTCTGCTTTTACCGGCGTGCAAAGGGCAAGGCGGTCTGCCTTGCCCTCGCGGCGGTTTTGTGCGTGGCGGCGGATCAGGCCGTCAAATGGCTCGTTGTGAATACGATGACGCTCGGCCAGTCGCAGCCGCTGCTGCCGCCGCTGCTGCGGCTCACGCGCGTGCACAACTACGGCGCGGCGTGGTCGAGCTTTTCCGGCGCGCGGTGGCTGCTCATCATTCTGACGGCGGTGGGCATGGGTGTGCTCGCGTGGCTGCTTGTGAAGGTCGTGCGCCATCCGCTCGGCCAGTGGTCGCTCGCGTGCATCTTGGGCGGCGGCATCGGCAACCTCATCGACCGCGTGCGCCTTGGCTACGTTGTCGATATGCTCGACACGATGTTCATGGACTTTCCCGTTTTCAACGTGGCAGATGTGTTCGTCGTGTGCGGCACGATCTGCGCGCTCATTTACTACCTCGCCTTTTACGGAAAATACGACGAGAAACACCGGGAGAACAAGACCGATGGAACCGATCCTGCTGCAAACAAGTGAAGAAGACCGCGGCGCGCGGCTCGATGCCTTTCTCGCCCGCGCCATGGAGGATCTGACGCGCTCGGCGGCGGCGAAAGCCATCGAAGAAGGGCGTGTGCTCGTCAGCGGCAAAGTGCCGAGCAAGAGCCTCAAGCTCACAGGGAATGAAACCATCGAGTTCACCCCCGAGGAGCCCGCGCCCATCGACGCTGTGCCGCAGGATATTCCGCTCGACGTTGTCTACGAGGACGACGATGTGATCGTTGTCAACAAGCCGAGCGGGCTTGTTGTCCACCCCGCGCCGGGGCATTCGGACGGAACGCTCGTCAACGCGCTTTTATTTCACTGCGGCGCAAGTCTTTCCGGTGTTGGCGGTGCGCTGCGCCCCGGCATCGTGCACCGCATTGACCGCGACACGAGCGGGCTCATCATCGCGGCGAAAAATGACTATGCCCACCAGTTCCTCTCCGCCCAGCTTGCAGACCACACGCTCGCGCGCACCTACGAGTGCATCGTGGTGGGAAACCTGCGCGAGGACAGCGGCACGGTGGACGCGCCCATCGCGCGCGACAGCCGCGACCGCAAGCGCATGGCGGTGGTGCATGGCGGGCGGCGCGCGGTGACGCACTGGACGGTGCTTGCGCGCTACCCCGGCTATACGCACGTACAGTGCCGGCTCGAGACCGGGCGCACGCACCAGATCCGCGTGCACATGGCCTACCTCGGCCACCCGATTTTAGGTGACACGGTGTACGGCGCGAAAAAGCCCGTCCCCGGCCTCACAGGGCAGTGCCTGCACGCGGTGGGGCTTCAATTCATTCACCCGCGGACAAAAGAGCTTGTTTCGCTCTCCTGCCCGCTGCCCGGAGAATTCACCGCAGCGCTGCGCAAGATCGACCGGTAACACGATATTCCATCGGCGGAGGCTGACGCTTCCGCCGCATTTTAAAGAAATACAGGTGAACAATGTGAAAGAACTGCAAACCATCGACGAGACCCTCAAATATCTGCAATTCGACAACTGGGAGCAGAGCGAGCCGGGCCTGTCCCGCTCGTATGAGCTGCTGGGCCTGCTCGGCAACCCGCAGAAAAAGCTCAAATTCGTCCACATTGCCGGCACGAACGGCAAGGGTTCGACCGCTGCGATGCTCGCCTCCGTGCTGCAAAGCGCGGGGTACCGCACGGGACTCTATACCTCGCCGCACCTGCTGCGCTTCCACGAGCGCATGCGCGTGTGCGGGCGCGAGATCGACGACGCTTCCCTCATCGCGCTCACGAACACCGTGCGCACAGCGGCGGAGGGCATGAGCGAAATGCCCACGGGCTTTGAGATCATGACCGCCATCGCCTTCCTCTACTTCGTGCAGGAGCAGTGCGACATCGTCGCTCTCGAGGTCGGTCTCGGCGGGCGCATGGACTCCACGAACGTCATTCCCGCGCCCGAGGTCTGCGTTGTGACGAACATCGGCCTTGAGCACACCACCATTCTCGGCGACACGCTTGAGAAGATCGCAACGGAGAAGTGCGGCATCATCAAGCATGGCACGCACGCCGTGCTCTTCGGCCAGACGGAGGGCGTTGAGAACGTCGCGCGTGAGACTTGCGCGCGCGAGGACGTCCCCCTCACCATCACCGCGCAGAGCGAGCTTACGCGCATTTCCTCCTCGCTCGACGGGCAGGTTTTCCGCTACCGCGGACACGGCCCGTTCCACCTGCGTCTCCTCGGCGAATATCAGCTTCTGAACGCGCTCACGGTCGTCGACGTAAGCTTTGCCCTGCGCGAGCGCGGCTGGGACAAGCTCACCGATGCGGCCATCGATCAGGGTCTCTCCACCGCACAGTGGCCGGGGCGGCTCGAACTTCTGCGCCGCAGCCCCGATTTCATCGTGGACGGCGCGCACAATCCCCAGTGCGCGGACGCGCTGATGGCGTCCCTCTCCTCGCTCTACGGGGACAAGAAGCTCATCTTCCTCACGGGCGTTCTGCGCGACAAGGACTGGCAGCAGATGCTGCGCCGCGCTCTGCCGCTTGCGAAGGCCTTTGTCGTCATCACGCCGCCGTCTGCGCGCGCACTCGATGAAAACGAGCTTGCCGGCTGGCTGAACGCGCAGGGCGTACCCGCCATTCCAGCCGCCGACACCGACGACGGCGTTCGCCGCGCGCTCGCCATGGCGGGCAAAGATGACGCCATCTGCTCCTGGGGCTCGCTCTACTTCACCGGTGAAGTCCGCCACGCGCTCTCGGCGCAGTAAAAAAGATAAGAAACGCAAACTGATTAAAATAAAGGACAGATGGCTTGTGCCATCTGTCCTTTGGTTTTTAGCTAAGGTAGTTCAGCGGGTTCACATACGAACCGTTGCGCTGAATGCCGAAGTGGCAGTGGACGCCGCTGGCGACGCCGCTGCGGCCCGCCTTGGCGATCTGCTGGCCCTTGTAGACGGTCTGTCCCGCCGAAACGAGCAGCGAACCGTTGTGCTCGTAATAGGTCACATAGCCGTTGTTGTGGTCGATGATCACGACATAGCCCATCGCGCCCTTATAACCGGAGAAGATGACGCGTCCGCCGTCGGCGGCGTAGATCGGCGTACCGCGCGCGCAGGCAATGTCGATACCCTTGTGGTTCGTCGTCGCGCCGCGAATGCCGGTGTTGCGATAGCCAAAGTACGAGGTGATACGGCCCGAGCACGGCCAGCGGAAGCTGCCGGTGGGATACCAGGTGGGACGCACCTTCGTGCCGCGTGCGCGCGTTTCCACCACGGGATCGGAGAGTGTGACGGAGGAAATGACCGTGCGCTCCTGCTCCTCGCCGTTGATATAAGTGACGTCGGCCACGATATCGGCCTTACCGAAAGCGCCCTTGGAAATCACACGCTCATCGCCCTGATACATGGACGCATCGTCCACATAGCTTACATCGTAGTTGACGTCCTCGACATAGTTCTGCCGCTCGGTGACCTTAACGGTCAGGTACGGCACGGCGTTTGAGAGCGTCAGCGCATCGCCGATGTGAATGCGGTTGATGTCGTAGCCGGGGTTTAGCGCTTCGAGTTCAGCGGACGACATGCCGTGACTGTTGGCAATCTGACCCCAGGTGTCGCCCTTGACGACCGTGTAGGTCACTTCGCCCGTCTTGGTCGAATTCAGGATCTCAGCGATCTCGCCGAGATTCATCACGCTTTCCGTCGGGACATAGCCCTCCGCAATGCGGACATGTTCCACAAAGTCAACTGTCAGCGTATCGGCGGAGACATACATCTGCTTGATCTGCTCCAGCAGCTCATCGAGCGCGCCGGCGTATTCCGTCGAGCCGATCAGCTCATCGTCAACATAGAGAGAGTAGCCATAGGTCACCTGACCGAGCTCGTTGGCAAGATCCTGCTCAAAGGTCGTAGCGTCCGTCACATCGCTGCGGCGGACAAAGGCGGTGGCATAATGAATGGCGCCGTCCTCGATCTTGTAGACCGTGCCGAGCGTTTCGGTGGTGATGCTCTCCAGCTTCGCCGCGGCCCGGCGCGCCTGCGAGGCGCTGCCCACCGTATCGATTACATTGCCGTTGTACATCACGGTCGTTCCCATCGTGTAAAACGAGAAGAACAGCGCGATCGCGGCCACGGCGGCCGCGCCGCCGATGAAGTAGAAGGGATTCACGCGCCGTGCGTGCCAGTGCCAGCGCTCTTCATGCTCGCCGGCGGCATGGTTGCGCTGGCGGCGCAGCGCCAGCAGTCTTTCGTGCAGCAGTGCGTGCCACATCGGGATCATTCCGCCGATGACGAGAAACACCTGCACGAGAAAGCGGTTGGATTCGGGGAAGTTGCGCGCCTTGCTCTCGCGCATGACCGCGCGCGCGCGCGGGCCGATGCGGCGGATCCGCGCGCCGATCGTGGCGCAGACGATCGCAAGCTGCGCGATCCATTCGTGCAGCCACGGCGGCATACCGCCGCGCTTTGCCGTCTGTCTCTGCTGCGCGGTGCTTGAACGGCGGCGCTGTGAAGGCGCGCCGCTGCGCCGGGAGGTCGGTTTTTTCTGTTCTGACATATCAAAACTCCTTAGAGAATGGGCCAACGTAAAAAAAGTTACATTTTGTAACCATCATTCAGTATACTTGCTTTTTGAGGCTTCGTCAAGCCTTTTTAGGGAAATGATACTGCTAATATATTGTAAGAGTTTGGAAAATTTGTAAACTTTTGCATGAATTTTTGCGTTATTTTTCCTTGAGAGGGTGAAAAAGTGGGTGTATACTATATCCGTAAATCTGTGCCCGCTTGACCGGCACATCATATATCAGGAGGAATCAACATGTTTGCACAACTGATCAGCACGCTGAAAAAGAGCCCCAAAACGATCGTTTTCACCGAAGGTACCGACCCCCGCATTCTCGAAGCGAGCGCCCGTCTGCTGTCCGGTAACTTCTTAAAGCCCGTGCTCGTCGGCAACCCCGATGAGATTGCCGCCGCCGCTGAGGACATCGGCTTCAACATCCGCGGTGCCGAGATCGTCGACCCCGAGAATTACGACGGCATGGACGAGATGGTCGACAAGATGGTCGAGCTGCGCAAGGGCAAGATGACCGCCGACGAGTGCCGCGCCGCGCTCAAGAAGAGCAACTACTTCGGCACCATGCTCGTCAAGATGGGCAAGGCCGACTGCCTGCTCGGCGGCGCCACCTACTCCACCGCCGATACCGTCCGTCCCGCGCTCCAGCTCATCAAGACCAAGCCCGGCAACAAGATCGTCTCTTCCTGCTTCATCATGGTCCGTCCCGCCGCTTCCGGCGAGAACGAAGTGCTCGCCATGGCCGACTGCGCCATCAACATCAAGCCCAACGAGGACGAGCTCGTCGAGATCTGCAAGGAGACCGTTTCCTGCGCCAAGATCTTCGGCGTTGACCCGAAGG